>TARA_R110002073_G_scaffold32209_12_pt1 | contig 11455 bp, 10 predicted proteins | sample TARA_R110002073 | Tara Oceans TARA_R110002073 (sample SAMEA4397174) | marine metagenome | biome: Polar Biome; feature: [DCM] deep chlorophyll maximum layer (ENVO:01000326); material: water (ENVO:00002006), including particulate matter (ENVO:01000060) such as... | depth 40 m
CACCGCGCGCGTGGGCGTGGACAACATCTCTGGCCTCGACACGCTGGTGTCTGGTGCCTATATCCAGCTCTCGCCGGGCAGCGGCGCCGAGGGCGCAAGGTTCTTCAAGGGCCTCGATGCGCCGCCACTCACCCCCACAGACGCGGATGGCCTGCGCCTTCGTATCGTCAGTGAGACTGCATCGTCGCTCAGTACCGGCGACGCGGTGTTATATAACGGCTACAAGGTCGGCAGGGTAGAAGGCACAAACTTCGACCCGCAGCGCCGCCTCGCACGCTATGACATTTTTATCGACGCGCCCTACCACGAGTTGGTGAACAGCGCAGTGCGCTTCTGGGACGCGAGTGGCCTGTCCCTCAGCGCGGGCGCAGAGGGATTCAAGGTGCAGACAGGGTCGATCGAAACCCTGCTGCTTGGCGGTATGGCTTTCGGCGTGCCGGAGGGCGTGCGTGACGGGGACCCGGTGCCGGACGACACGGAGTTCCGGCTTTACAACTCCTACGCGGATATTCTGAAAAATCCATTTCGCTACGGTATGTACTATGTGCTGAGCTTCAGCCAATCTGTAAAGGGCCTGAATCCCGGTTCGCCCGTCGAGTACCGCGGCATCCAGATCGGGCGCGTGGAGCGGCTGCTGCTGGAGGAATCCATGGCCCTGCAGTCCGAGGGCTTAAACGGCGGTGCTCAAATTCCGGTACTGATTTACGTTGAGCCCGCACGCATCGCATTGCCCGATCGCGCCTCCTCCCTCAAGCTGATGGGCGAGGCGATCACCAATGGCATCGGCAACGGCCTGCGTGCCTCACTGGAAAGCGGCAGTTTACTCACCGGGGCGAAGTTCGTGAACATCGACTACTTCCCAGACGCGGAGCCCGCCAGGTCAGAGGATTTTCTCCAGTACGCAACCATACCGACCATTGATACCGGCTTCGGTCAACTGCAACAGAAGATCAGCTCCATACTGACCAGCATCGACAAACTGCCGTTGGATGACACCTTCACCCGGGCCAACACAGCGATCGCATCGCTGGAATCGGTGCTCGAGAACGTGAACGCGCTGCTCGAGCAGCCGGATACACGCGCGTTGCCGGCAGAGCTTGATCGCACCCTGGAAGCCCTGCGCGCCACTTTGGGCACGCTCTCGCCGGATTCGGATACCTACCGCAGCATCAATTCCAGCCTGTTGAAGCTCAACCGCACGCTGGACAATCTGGAGTCGGTATCGAGTACGCTGGCGGCCCAGCCCAGCGCTTTGTTGCTGCCGCCTTCAACGGTCCCCGACCCGCTGCCGGAGGCGCAGAAATGAAACGCAGTGTCCTGATTGTCTGCCTGCTCTGCCTGTCCGCCTGCGCGGGCCAGCCCAGTGAATCACGCCTTTACCTGCTGCGCGCGCCCTCAACCCTCGACAGCCGCCCGCTGGATTTTTCCAGCGATTACGCGCTCGGCAGCGTGAATATCGCGGCCTATCTCGACCAGCCGGGCCTGATCCTTGAAACCGGGGACGGCACATTGCGCGCGGCCCGCAATCACCTCTGGGCCGAACCGGTATTCGAGGCGATACCGAATTTTCTGCGCCAGGCGATATCCGCCGAGCTCGGCACCGACCTCCACCTTGCACCCCGGGAGCAGGACGCAACGCGAATCAACATCCGCATAGACCAGATGCACGGAACCCGCGACGGCAAGGCGTTGCTGGTCGCCTACTGGTGGTTGAGCGACGGCGACAAACCCGCGAAGGCTTTCAGGTTCGCCCGGACACAGGCGCTGCAGCGCGATGGCTACGCAGCTCTGGCCGAGGCGCAGGCCGCACTGCTGGATCAGCTGGCCGCGCAAATCGCCAGTCAACTCAAGGCCACGGCGACACCGCCCGATGCGTTACAGGGGTAGCGGAATAAACACCCGGGAGACGGCGTGCACTGCGCCGGTCAGGGCGCGATCGTCCGAATCATCCGCGATGCGTGCCATCATCTCCTGTAAGACAATAATCTTTCCGAATAACCGCTCGAAGCTCAGGTTGTCGATCACTCCCTGGTATTCGTGCGTCACCAGGTAGTGCTCGCCATTCGGCTGCCGCGCATTCTTCAGTTTCCATACCAGCACTTCAACATTGCGCGCACTGGTGCGCAGCACCTCTGGATCGAGCCTGTCCGGCAGAAACATCTCGGGTTTGTACTGGTAGGCCTGACGCAACATGCTCCCCAGTCCGACGGTGAGCGCGAACACGCGGTCTCCCTGAAAGTGCGGGTCGAAAGCCAGCTCCATCGCCGCGACATCCTGCAGGCCACCGAGTTCCGGGAAATCCAGTTCGTAACGATGCACACGTAACTGCGCCAGTCGCCCCTCAAGTGTCATGCCCGGAATCCTGCGCAACTCTCCGGGGTTGCGCGCGTAGAGTTTCACCACCAGCTCCTGTACCGCGGAGCGTGTTTCGTCAATAAACTCATCCGCCACAAGATCAATGTCGGTCTTCACCAGATTCTTGATTTCGTAGCCGGTACAGCCAGACAGAAGTAATGCAACAGTAATGAGAAGCATAAAACGCATCGCCCGATTCTAGCGCCTGTTGCACGGCGTAGCGAGAAGCCCGATCAGTTTCGCGCGTGAGTTTGTTCACAGCTACTGTGCGCAGACATAACAAGCGCCCTGAAATCCTGCTACTATTCTGCGATCATTAGAAGAACGGCAACCGACTCTCGCCCATGTTGAGGATGATCTTCCTGTCACTGCTGCTGGGGCTGGCGTCCTGTGTGGGTATTCTCGGGTGGCTGTTCCAACCGGATGCAAAGCAGGCCGATGCGAAGCAGGCGGCGCATCATTTGCAAATTGACAGCAGCCACATGCTGGCGGGGTCGGCAACGCCCACTAACGATGGCGTTGCCATCATGCCGAATGAACAGGGTATCGTCTGGATCAATCTCCCGTTGCAGCCCGACAGCACAGCACGCTATCGCTATCTGCATCTGGCATTCACGCGGTTTCCCGCAGATCTCAAGACAACACTCGGCTGGCAACGGCCCGACAGCGGCGAATTTCAGCGTGAAGAACTTGAGACACTGCCGCGCGAATCGCTCTGGCTGAGCCTTGCAGAGAGCAGTGCCTGGCAGGGCCCCGTCACCTCGCTACAGCTCATTTTCAATACCCGGTTGCAAGAGCCGATTGTCATCGCGGATATGTCCCTGCATCCGGCCTCGCGCCGTTTGCAATTGCTCGCGCTTTACAGCGACTGGACTTCGGGCACACCGTGGCGCAATGCGTCGATCAACAGCTACAGTGGCGTTACGCAGTTTTCTCCGATGTATCCGGCACCGCTGGCGGGAATGCTTCTGCTACTGTCGCTGCTCGCTTTTGGCGTGCTGCACCTGCTGCGCAACGGCTGGGCCCCGGTCGACTGGCGAGCTGTCGGCCTGATTTTTCTTGTCTGCTGGATCAGCATCGACAGTGTCTGGCAGATCAAACTCTTCAAGCAGGTGGCCGATACGCAGCGCCAGTTCGCCGGCAAGAACACGCACGAAAAGCTCTCCGTGGGTCCGGACGCGGAGCTGTACCAGTTCATCAGTGAGGCGCGCAAACTCATCGAACCGTCCACGGCGCGCGTATTTGTCGGTTCCAATGATGACTACAGCGGCCTGCGCAGCGCTTACTATCTTTACCCGTTCAATGTTTACTGGGAGCTTCGCGGCAAGGAATTGCCGCGCCCGAATATGCTGCGCAGTGGCGACTATGTGGTGCTGATACAGCCGGCAAACACACGCGTGGATCTGAAGCGCGAGCTAATTCGCAGCAACCGCGGGGTGATAGCGGCAGACCTGCTGCTCGACGACCAGGGCAAGCGTTTGCTCCGAGTGCAATAAAGTATGCAATTCACGCTAATATCCATCGCCCTGCTACTGCCCGTCGCTCTCGGTGCAGCCTGGGTCAATCTACTGCTTCCACGCGATATCCCTGCGAGGTCCGCAGTGATGTACGGTAGTGGCGTGCTGCTTGGCATCATGGCGATGCCGCTGCTGCTGCAACTCATGCACAGCCTGGGCCAGCCGCTGGATTTCATGCGCGGCGCGAGTCTTGCTGCAGCGCTGCTGGGCGTGGCCCTGTTGTTGCGCCTTCGCCAGGTTGTGCAAGCAACGACTGTCGCGACCGCTGGAGCCGGGCGCCTGTCCAGGGCGCAACGCATACTGTGTACCGTGCTTATCGCGCTCATCCTGCTGCGCCTGGGTACGCTCGCCCTCGAACTGCTGTGGCGCCCACTGTATCCCTGGGACGCCACCATGCACTGGGCCACCAAGGCGCGTGTGTGGTTCGAGTATCGCAGCATGCTGCCCTTTGTACCCCACCCGGTCTGGCTGGAGATGGGTGGCGAGGGGGTGTTTACCGACCGACACCCCCACTACCCAGCGATGATTCCGCTGCTGCAAGTGTGGATGAACCTGGCCCTCGGCGAGTGGAATACAAGCCTTATGAACCTGCCCTGGCTGTTGTGTCTGTTGGGGCTGGGCCTCGCATTCTACGGTCAGCTGCGTCTTGCCGGCGCGACAGTTGTCAATGCGACGGCGTTCAGCTACCTGCTGCTGTCCATGCCGCTGATCAACTCCCACGTGGCGCTCGCCGGGTATGCCGATCTGTTCTTGGGCGCGGCGTACTGCGGTGCGCTGATGGCATTGCACAACTGGATGCGACGCAGGGAGGCCTGGCTTGCGGTGCTGGCATTGCTCTTCGCCGCGCTGTGTCCGCTCATCAAGAACGAAGGACTTTTCTGGGCCCTGTCGCTGGCGCCGGCGCTCACGGTGGCCTTTATGCAGCGCCGCGAGGCGGCTAAACTTGTACTGCTGCTGGGCCTTATGGGCGTACTCCTGTTCCTGTTGCTGCCGCGGGATATGTACATTGCCGGACACACCCTGCAGCAGCTCTCGCCCACATTCAACCCGGCCGCGCTCTCGGGCCTCATCAAGAGCATCTGGCTGCACGACAGCTGGCATCTGTTCGGCTATGTACCGCTGATGCTCCTACCGCTGGGCCTGCTTATGCCGGGGGCGCTGACCCGCCAGTGTCTGGGCCTCTGCATCGCCCTGGCGTGCGCCGCTGGAGCTTTCCTGTTCCTGTTTCTGTTCACCGGCTTCGGGTGGGGCGCGGAAACCCTGACCGCCGTGGGCAGGCTGAGCGTGCAACTCGCACCGGGCGTGGTGTTTCTCTGCGCGCTGTTGTTCGACGAACTGCTGCGGCGCGGCAGGCTGGGCGTACCGGCGTCTGACCGAGGTCTGGAGTAAGGTCTAGAGTGAGAAGCGCTCGCGCAGAAACCGGGCGATGCCGTCTTCATCATGATGCCCGATCACCGCGGTTGCCGCCGCCTGCACGGACTCCCTGGCATTGCTGGGCGCGTAACATTCATCGGCGATTTCAAACATACTGAGATCATTGTCGCTATCGCCAAAGCAGATCACGCGGCTGATCCCCAGGTCGCGCTTCAGGCGAGTTACCGCCGTGCCCTTGCTGGCAGCACTGTGGTGAATATCCAGCCAGTAAAGATCATTGCCTTCCAGTGCATTACCGCCATACGCCACCAGATGCTCCTCTGCCAGCACGAGTTGTTCGATACGCCCGATAGCCTCGCGATCTCCCAGCGCGCTGATATTGGTGATGTCCACGTAGCCCGGCATATCGGCTACCGGCAGCACATCCAGGCCGCGCTCATCGGCGAGCATCGAGGCGAGGCGACGTTCGGCACTGCTTGTCAGCGGCGGGTGGTACACCGCGTGCCGCTCCCCGGCTTCCAGGGTAAAGATAAAGGGCGATACGCCGGACGTCATGAAGGCTTCCAGCACCTGGCGGATTTCTTCCGTGGTTAGCAAATTCCGATGGCTGTAGCGGCCGCCCTCGGGCTGCCAGATAACCACCCCGTTCTTGTAGATATGCGGCAAGCTGAAGCCATGGCCGTCCAGCAGGTCGCGCGAAGCGTGCAGGGTGCGTCCGGTCGCTACTGTATAGGCGATGCCGCGCCGGCGCAGGTCGCCCAGTGTTTCGGAGGTGAGGCGGGACACGCCAGAGCGGCTGTCCAGCAGGGTGCCATCGAGGTCGAAAACGACTAGATCCATTGTTCCGGGGTCCTCTGTTGGCAAAACGGGCAGACAGTCTAACCCGATGCGCTGCCAATGGCTTTGGCCCAATGCCCGATGCGAAGTCTTGTCCACGTGAAATAGGTATACAGATGTATACTTTTCCTCCGGCTTGCTACACTATCCACAAACCGGGTCCGGAGCCCGGCGTTCGCCTGCAAGGAGACAGACATGGCTGAAGTTGCCACAGAACTACCGCCGATTGAACAACTGTTCAACCCGCATTCCACCGAGTATCTGGAAGATCCCGTTGCGCAGTGCCTGGCGCTGGCAGCGCGCGGGCCCATCGTCTGGTACGAACCCTGGCAGGCCTGGATCGTCACGCGCATGCCGGACATCATGGCCTGCTGGAAAGAGGAGCCCCTGTCTTCCGACTTTTATGACTGGGAATTCGCGCCACCTCGCCCGCCCGAGGACAAGTGGAGCAACTTCGAAAGGGCCATGATCGGCCACAGCCTGCTGGCGGAACAGAGCCATCACCGTCTTGTGCGGCGCGTGACGGCGCCGGCCTTTTCGCGCAATGTGGTCGATGCTATTCAGGCCAGGATCGAGCCCGAAGTGAGCAAGCTGTTCGACCGGCTGGGCACCCCGGATTACTTCGACTACAAGGCGGAGATCGCACAGCATATCCCGTTCATCTCGATTACCCGAATGGTTGGCATTCCGGAAAAATACTGGCCCGAGATCAAGCAGGTGATCATGACCTTCACAGAGGCCTGGAACCCGACCATTTCCGATGAACAACGCGAAGCCGCGCGGCAGGACAGCAACCGTGCCATCGATATCATCAGGCAGGTTATCGCCGAGCGGCGTGAAAATCCCGGTGAGGACGATTTTCTCAGTACCCTGTTACGCATAGAAGCGGAAAACGCCAGTTTCGAAGAGTGGGACATCGTCACGCTCATCCTGGCGTTGATCGGCGCTGGCGCCGACACCACGCTCGTGGCCCAGCAGTGGTCGGTATACGCATTGCTGAAGAATGATCGCAGCCAGATCGCGAAAGCACTCGCCTCTCCCGATGCATTCTCCAATGCCTTCAGCGAGATCAATCGCTGGGGCGTTTCATCGAAAATGGGCTTCGCCCGCTATGCACCGCGCGACATGCAGTTCATGGGTCAGCAGTTGCGCAAGGGCGTCATGGTACTGATGATGCCGCACCTCAAGGATCACGACCCGAACTACTATGAAAACCCCGAGGTCTTCGATGTGGAACGCGTGTTCGACCCGGATGTGATGTTCGGTTATGGGCCGCGGTACTGTATCGGCGCCGCGCTGGCAAAGCGCCAGCTCTACCTGACGCTCACCGAGCTGTTCCGCCGCTTTCCGGATGTGGAACTGGCGGAGGAGCCGGAGCGTGACGCCAGCGATCACAATGCGGTGGTGTTCAAGCGGCTGTTGCTGAAGACCAACCTCTGATCAGCCATAGCCGCGCGTGACAGAGTCTTTCCAGGCTATCGCCGCGCGAGCCTTTGAGCGCCACGGCGGCGAAACACTGGTTATGGCCAGTATGCCCGGCGTGCGCTCGGCGCGTTCGCTCGCACGCACTCGCGACGACCGCTGGCTGGCCGAAATGACCCGCTGCATTTTCCAGGCGGGTTTCGTCTGGCGGGTGGTGGACAGAAAGTGGGACGACTTCGAAGATGTGTTTTTCGGCTTCCCGCCGGAGAAAATAGTCCTGCTCAGCCCCGAGCAAATCGACCGCTTCGCCAGCAACCCGAGAATTATACGCAACCGGCAGAAGGTGCTCTGTGTACAGGCCAACGCGCAATACATACTCGATGTCGCGAAGGAGCACGCAAGCTTCGGCCGCTTTGTTTCACGCTGGCCTCCCGATGATCTCATCGGTCTGTTCCGCGATCTGAAAAAACGCGGCGCACGTCTGGGCGGCATGACGGGGCAGCGCGTGCTGCGCAATATGGGTTGCGACACCTTTATCGTCACCGGTGACGTGGTGCGCTGCCTGCAGCGCGCTGGTGTGGATATTCGCGACAACCCTGGCAGCGCCCGCGAGCTGCAGCGCATTCAGGCCGCGTTCAATGCATGGCACACTGACACGGGCCTGCCCTACAGCCACTTGAGCCGGCTCTGCGCGCTGTCTGTCTGAAAGCGTCTGCTCCGACAGGTGGGCCCCCGCAAGAGACCACCCAGCCGTTCTCTGGCCAGCTTCCCTTGATGCAGATCAACCCTGCGGCGCTCAGAGGCGGCACTTAACTGAAATGAGGTATGTGGCGCCAGCATAAGCTGCGCGATAGTCACTTCCGGCAAACAGAAAACCCGGAGGAAGCACGATGAACGCGCCCCAGCCCAGCCACACGGAACAACTATATAAAGCCGCCCGCGACATGATCCCCACACTTAGAAGCCGCGTGGAAGAAACCGCGCGCCTGGGGCAGTTGCCCGAGGACACAGTGAATGACATGCAGGAAGCGGGTTTCTTCCGCATCATGCAACCGGCCCGCTACGGCGGCTTCGAAATGGATCCCGAGGTGTTTTTCAGAGTGCAGATGACACTCGCCGAAGGCTGCATGTCCACCGCCTGGGTGCTCGGCGTGGTGGCCATTCACAACTGGCAACTCGCGCTGTTTGATGATCGCGCGCAGCAGGACGTGTGGGGCGAGGACGAGCGCACCCTGATTTCCTCCTCCTACATGCCGGTGGGCAAGGTCGAACGCGTGGAGGGTGGATACGCGCTCTCCGGCCACTGGGGGTTTTCCTCGGGCTGCAAGCACTGCCAGTGGGCTTTCCTGGGAGCCGTGGTGCCGCCGGAAAACCCCGGCGATGCGCCGGACTACCGCACCTTTCTGCTACCGGCGGCAGACTACGAGATCGTGGACAACTGGAGCGTGAGCGGCCTGGAAGGCACCGGCAGCCACGATATCGTGGTGCGCAACGCCTTCGTCCCCGAATATCGCACACACCGCGCCATACATGGCTTTGAGTGCGCCAGCCCTGGCAACGAAATCAACACGCACCCCATCTTCCGCCTGCCCTTCGGCCAGATCTTCGTGCGCGCAGTATCATCCTCCAGTATCGGCTGCCTGAAGGGTGTGGTGGACAGCTACATTGCCGTCAACAAGGATCGCGTGGGTCTGAATGACGGCAGCCGGATTGCCACCGACCCGGACGCGCAGATGGCGCTGGCGGAGGCTGTCGTCGCGATCGATGAATGCCAGACGGTGATGTTGCGCAATTTTGATCGCATGCTGGAGGCCGCCCGGGAAGCGCGCCAACTGCCGATTGAAGAGCGCATCAAGATGCGCTTCGACGCGGCGCTGGTGTCGCGCAAATGTACCGACGCCATCAACGGCATGTTCAACGCGTGCGGCGCCCAGGGCATTTTCCGCGGCCACCCGCTGAACCGCGCCTGGCTGGATATCAACGCGGGGCGCCAGCACGTGGCCAACAACCCGTTCAAGTTCGGCCGTAATCTGGGCGCCAGCATGCTGGGCGGCGAAAACGGGGATTTCTTTCTCTAAGGGCCCGGCGCACTTGATCTGCATCAAGCAAACCGCCGACGGCGCCACTTCTCGTCCGTTGGGACTATAGCCCGGCCGCTGCGCCGGGCCAATACTTCCAAGGACAGCCAACATCCCGGAGAACACACGATGACCGCAATCGAACAGGCACGCAGCGGCAGGCGCGAACCCTATAAAATTGTCGCGGAAGAACGCCCGGAGCGCTATGCCCGCGGCTGGTACGTGATTGGCAACGCCGCCAGCGTGGACCACACGCCGCGCCAGCTCGAGGTATTCGGTACCAGGCTCGTGGCCTATCGCGGCCTGGATGACAATGCCGTACACATCCTCGATGCCTACTGCCCGCACATGGGCGGCGATCTCTGCGGCGGCGAGGTGAAGGGCAACTCGGTAATCTGTCCCTTCCACCTGTGGAGCTGGGGTGAGGATGGGGTCTGCAACGATATCCCCTACGCGAAAAAAATCCCGGACAAGGCGGTGATCAAATCCTGGCCGGTGCTGGAGAAGAACGGCCTGATTTTCGTCTGGCAGGATCCCGAAGGCAACGAACCGATTGCGCAGCAGGAACCTTCGCGCAACGAAGACTGGTATTCAGGAAGCTGGACCGACTGGGAGATGCGCGCCATTCCAATTGCCTCGCTCGGTCGCGAACTGGTGGACAACATGGCCGATATGGCGCACTTCGGGCCTATCCACTACTCCACGGTGAAATCCTTCAGGAACAGCATGGAAGGGCACAAATTCGTGCAGTACATGGTGGGCGGCCACGAGATTCTCACCGAGGGCGATGGTGGCCTGATTACCTCCGTGGCCACCTACGAGGGCCCCGCCTACATGACCACCACCATGACCGGCAAAATGGACGGCCACCCAATGACCGTACACCTGCTGGTCAGTCACATCCCGGTTGATATGCACAATTTCATCATCAACTTCGGCGTGATGATGAAAAAGGATCCGCACGCCTCCGACGCAGACAACAAATCGATGGTTGAAGCCTATACCGAGAAGAACGTCGAGTCTTTCCATCAGGACGTAGCCATCTGGAACAACAAGTGCATCATCGACAATCCACTGATGTGTGATGGCGATGGCCCCATTCATCTGGTGCGCAAGTGGTACAGCCAGTTCATGACCGACATCGACGATGTGCGCGAGGACCAGGTGCGCGCCCGCGAGCATGTGACGGTGGAAGGGCCGAGCGTGGAAGAGGTGCTGGCGTCAATGCGCGAGGTTCCCACCTCCGAATTGTGAGGACTGTCACAGTTCGGAGGCATTCACCTTTTTGGGTTACTGCCTTATCCGGTTTTCTGCCTCACACTGAGCACAGCGAATACAGCAGGCAACCGAGGTACATCGCTATGCTCGAAAAATCATCTTTCTATCGCAGCGCAGGCGGCGCCTTTGTCGCAGAGATTGAAGAATCCGCGGCGAAGCGCAGCTACAATGGCGTCGAGCGTCGCCGCAGCAATCGTCGCACCATGGAAGATCGCCGCGTCGACATCCGCTTCGATCTCAAAGGCGATCGCCGGGAGCAGCAGGGACGCAGGGAGGCAGACAAGGCGCCCAGATTCTGGTGATCCTCCTGCCTGTCAGGCGCGATCAGCACAAGCGCCTGCAACGTCCTTACAACGACAGAGAGCCCGGCCCATGCCGGGCTTTCGCGTTCATGCCTGCCGCACCTGCAGGTGGGTGATATACAGCATCGCCGTGAGCAATAGCACGGCCCCGCCCTGATGCGCAGTGGCCAGCGCTACCGGCACATGCAACAACAAGGTAGCAATTCCCAGCGCTACCTGCAGCCACAGGGCCAGCACCAGCAGTGCAGCCGCCAGCTTGTCCCGCTGGCTCCCGGCCCTACGGTACACGGCC
>TARA_R110002073_G_scaffold143272_1_pt1 | contig 11450 bp, 9 predicted proteins | sample TARA_R110002073 | Tara Oceans TARA_R110002073 (sample SAMEA4397174) | marine metagenome | biome: Polar Biome; feature: [DCM] deep chlorophyll maximum layer (ENVO:01000326); material: water (ENVO:00002006), including particulate matter (ENVO:01000060) such as... | depth 40 m
CCTACAGCGACGAAGGTGGCGGGCTCGCTGGCAACGTAATCCGCATGGCCGGTGTACAACATCACCACACAACAGGGACGCTCCTGAACGGCACCTCCGAACGTATCGGGACCGTGCGAGCCTACGGCGGCCGCCATGCGCGCGCCGGCAGAGGCGCCCCATAACGAATACGCGCGCCTGCTGACCTGCAGGTTTTTTTGATGTTTGAAGATAAAGGCAATCGCTCTGGCCAGGTCTTGCGTCGCTGCCCTTTCGCCCTGACCGGTACGGTATGTCAACACAAAGGCATTGAGCCCCTGCTCGGCGATTGTCTGCGCCAGTGGCAGGCCCTCATGCAGGGTCGCCACATAGGAAAAGCCACCCCCTGGCGCAATGATCGCAAAAGGCGCACCGGGCTTGCCCCTGAAGAAAAACAGCCCCGTCTCTGCTTTGCGGGGATCTGCACGCTGTTCATCCGCGGTATAGAACTCGAAAAACACCGGGGTCTGCCGCCGCGCTTGCCGTGCGAGAAAGTTGAGCCCCGCGGCCATATCCCCGGCATTGATCATCGAGTGGTAGGGCATCAATGCCCCCGCCTCTCGCAGAGGCAAGGCCGTTTGCTGTCGATCCTCAGCGCGCGGCAATAACCGCTCTGCAAACCCCTCAAAGTCTGGATGATTGAGCATCTCGCCAATCGTTGTCTCGGATGTGACCTGGGCGGCTACGCCGTCATCCAGAACCGTATCGGCAGAGGCCACCGCACCCAGCATCATACTCGTGAAAACCTTTAAACAAAGCGATTTGATAAAGTGCACCTGGCACCCCAATACTGCCACTAACGATCCAGCTGGTTGTTGTGCAACCACTGTTGCAACAGTTCCGCCACCTGATCGCTGTTCAAGTCCGAAAAGGGAAAGTGGGTGTTGCCCTCAATCCCGACATCGGGCAGAAGCACGAGCTGGGCGTCGCCGCCATGCTGGTTAATCGTGTCAACCCACAGCTGCGCCATCTGTACCCGCACCCGCCAGTTATCCTGCCCCGGGTTGTCACTCGGCCGCGTGGGGATGTTATCGCCGTAATAGATAACGATGGGGATACGAGTCAGCTTCCTGAATTGCTCAAGCTCCACGGCGGTGGCCACCAGCTCGCCGGTACCGCTGGACATGGGGTCGGGCACCTCACCTTCCGGAAAGACAAAGCCACTGCCCGGCTCATAGGCCACGATGCCACGCACCCCATCGGTTTTTATCGCTGTCCACCAGCCCGGGCCACCCCCTTGCGAATGAGTGATCAGTACACCGGACCCTGAGCGCGCAAACACCCGGGCAACCGAATCACTGATCACCTGCTCGTCAAACGGCCCCGTGTTGGGCGTCATCTGACGAAAAAACTGATCCAGGGCCTCGGGCTTGCGCGAGAACTGAACCTCGTCAAAAAAGTCCGGCCACTGGCCCATGCGGAACATATTGAACCACATCTGGTCATTGGTCTCGGCGGACACCTCCCCCGGCACTGTCGATTGCCCTGCACGGCCCCGGCGCGGTTGATCAATCAGATAGGTGCCATACCCGTGTCGCAGAAAGTATGACTGAAAGCCCTCACGCCCATCTGGCGTGGTACCCCAGGTGTTGGCGGACTGACCGGCACCGTGCAGAAACACCAACGGATAGGGCTTCGCGTCGACGGGCAGCTGATAGAACACCATCGCGTGATCCCCATGCAGCGTTTGCCCCTGGGGGTCAAACAGCTGCTGCCCGTCGAACACGCCATCGCTTTTGACAACCGCACCACCGGCGGCGAAATTACCCTGTGCAGACAGGGTAATTGGCTCTGGCCCGGATGCCGGGCCAGACGCACAGGCAGCGAGGATTGCCACCAGCCCGGAAACCATCGAGATCGATAACAGCTTGTGTGAAAAAAGATTCATAAGATTCTCGCAGAAAGACAATCAGGTAATGGTTTGACTGTCACCCATAAAGGGTTGGTCATAAAACCGTTTGCCAGTAGCCGTATAGAGGGCATTGGCCAGGGCCGCAAAAACTGGAGGAAAGGGTGGCTCACCCAGTCCAGTCGGTTTAATGTCGCTTTTTACAAAATGCACCTCAATCCGTTCAGGGGCTTCGCCGTGCCGGATCATCCGATAATTGTGGAAGTTGGTCTTGTCCGGAACACCCTCCTTAAAGCTCATAGCGCCAAACAAGGCGTTACCGATAGCATCTACTACCGCCCCCTCCACCATATTGGTGGCCGCATCGGGATTGACGACCACACCACAATCCAGCGCACTCACCACGCGCTTTATCACCGGCTTGCCGTCTGCAATGGTCACATCAACCACCTGCGCCGCGTAGGAGTTGTGGCAAAAATAGGCGGCGACCCCCCGCCCGAGATCTTTGTCCCCTCGACTTGACCAGCCCGATTTTTCTTTTACCAGCTTCAACACACCGGCGTAGCGGTCGGCATCGTAGTCATTGCGCTCACCAACCGGATTGCTTTTGGCGCGCGCCAGCAGCTCCAGGCGAAAATCAATCGGATCCTTGCCCGCCGCTTCCGCCACTTCATCCAGAAACGCCTGCTCCACGGCGCCCATAAAATTGGATCGGGGGGCACGAAAGGCGCCGGTGGTGATGTTGGAGTCCATCATCCAGCTCTCCGCCAGATAGTGATCCACCGCCCCCGCCGGGAAGCGGTTTTCGGAACCGCGCTCCAGTGGGCTTTCCGTAATGCCACCGGCGCGTACATGGTAGGCGATCAGTTTGTTGTCGTCGTCCAGCACCGCCCGAAAGGTTGCCCGGTAGGCGGGACGATAGACACCGAAGCGCATATCGTCCTCGCGGGAATACACCAGTTTTACCGGTGCTTTCACTGTTTGCGAGATCAGCGCTGCTTCCACCAGGTGATGGCTGTAGGCACGGCGCCCAAAGCCCCCACCCATGCGGGTCATGTGAATCTCAATGTTTTCCAGCGGGATGCCCATTCGCGCAGCCAGGGTTTGCTCGATGAACTCGGGCGCTTGAAGCGGACCGGCTACACGCACCTTGTCACCCCGGACATCCGCAAAAAAATTGATCGGCTCCATCATATTGTGCGCCAGAAATGGGGCCGTATAGCTTCGCTCGATGACGTTCTCCGCCTGCTGGAATACCTGCTCCGGATCGCCGTCACGGCGCAGGCGCTCAGGCGTTTTTTGCTCGAACTCAGCCATTGCCTTCTCGTGCTTCGAGGTACTTTCGAGACCGGCGGGCACAGACTTTTCAACCCCGGCCTGAATTACCGTGTGGTCTTCAATCGGCTCCCACTCCACCTGCAAATTTTTCTTCGCCTGCATAACCTGCCAGGTGGATTTACCGACAATGGCCACCAGCTCGGGAAATGCGTTGGCATCAAATACGTTTCTCTCGTAGCCATCCTCAAACGTCTTGATAGGGAATACATCCACAATGCCCGACATCTGTTTCGTTTTCCTGATCTGCTCGGCACTGACGGCTTTCAGCTTCATGCCAAAGGCCGGGGGAGGCACGATCATCGCGATCAGCATGCCCTCCTGTTTATAATCCAGCCCGAACAGCGGTTTGCCGGTAACGATTTTGGCGCCCTCAACATTTTTCTGTGACTTGCCGACAATCTGAAAATCACTGATCGGCTTCAGCTCCACCTCCTCGGGTGGCGTCAGGCTGGCGGCCAGCTCGGCCAGCTCGGCGTAGGTGGCCGAGCGATTGGACTTTTGATGCAGCAAGCGGCCGGCGCTTGTGGAGACTTCATCCAGAGGCACGCCCCAGTGTTGAGCCGCTGCCTGGCGCAGCATATGGCGTGCGGTCGCACCGGCCATCCGCAAACCGGGCCAGGCGGTTAGAATGCCCCGGCTGCCACCGGTAAACTGATTGTTGTAGATGGATTTGTCGAACGCGGCCTGCTCAACTTTCACTGACTGCCAGTCGATATCCAGCTCTTCGGCCACAATCATCGGCATGGCGGTCATCACATTCTGACCAAATTCCGGATTGGGTGACTGAATGATAACGTCACCGTTGTTAGCGATACTGAGGTAGGCGTTCAAACGCGACCATTCTGCGGGCACGTCAGAGGCTGTGCTGCTGTCCGCAAAACAGGCGGCGCTTAAACTGAAGTTCAACATAATGCCGCCGCCCGCCAGCGCGGAAACGGTCAGAAACTTGCGCCGACTCATGGCTGTCTTGATGCTGCTCATCGCCGTCTCCCCTTTATTTGGCTGCCGCGGTTTTGATGGCCGCTTTGATGCGAGTGTAAGTGCCACAACGGCAGATATTGCCGTTCATGGCATTGGCAATGTCCGCATCGCTCGGATTGCTATTAGTCGCCAACAGGGCGACGGCACTCATGATCTGGCCGGACTGGCAGTAGCCGCACTGTGCCACGTCGTGTTCCAGCCAGGCTCTCTGTACCGGGTGATCACCCTGCTCACTCAAACCTTCAATGGTGGTGACCGCTTGAGTACCCACGGCTGACACCGGCAATGAGCAGGAGCGTATGGCCTGGCCATTGAGGTGCACGGTGCACGCACCGCACATGGCGACACCGCAACCGTACTTGGTGCCCACCAGATCCAGCTCCTCGCGCAGCACCCACAACAACGGCGTGTCGGGGCTGACATCAACCTGCTTCTTTTGACCGTTCACATTCAAGGTGTACTCAGGCATGACCAATCCTCTTTATTTATCCAGTGTTGCCAGTTGCAAAGCTGCATTTTTCGCGATCGACGGATCCACCTTGCGGTCAAGCGTGGCAATCACCCGCTGCAATTGCTGCCGGCTCACGCCCAGGTTGCCCGCCACCTTCAAGTGCGAAATCAATTGGCTGTTGACGTTACCCACCGCGGCCAGCGTGGCGATGGTGGTCAACTCCCTGTCGACAGGGCTGAGGTTATCGCGGCTGAACAGATACCCAAACAGATGTGACTTGAGAGCATGATCCATCGCCGGGGCAAACTCGAACATCGGTCGGCTGGCAGGCCCCCGGGTCAGGTACACCAGTGTCTCGGTACCGAGCTGATAATAATCAGTACTGCGGGGGCGACGGCTGGCCTCTTTGCCTACCGGATCGTCAAGGCCCGCCTGCTGCCGCTCTTCCAGCAGCGTCTTGAATACCGAGAGACCGTTCAAACTGCGGGGAAAGCCTACATAGGCGTACTGGTGCGACAGGACTTCCTTGATCTCGTTGATGGTCAGCCCGCTGTGCAGGCCTGCCTCCAGCGCTGGCTTAAGCCCGTCCAGGTCTCCGGTCGCATTGAAGGCGGCAATCGGCACAATGGCCAGCTGACGCTCGCTTAACGTAACAAGTTCGGTGGATGATTTTGCCTGCCCGGCGTTGCTGGCCGGCAATGCCACCGGTTCCAGCCAGGTCACGCTCTGTCCGTCTTCGGCAACCGGGCTGATGGCCACATGCGTCATGGACGTCTGCTCCCCACCACCGTGCCAGTGCTTGACCCCCGGCGGGCACCAGACCGTATCCCCCTGCCGGATGACCTGTACGGGCTTGCCCCACTCCTGGGTACGGCCCTCCCCCTCCACCACAATCAGATACTGCCCGTGGGGATGACGATGCCAGTTGGTGAGGGCACCGGCTTCAAAGCTGACGATAGCAGGAGCTACGGGGCCCTGCGACGGCATGACCGGAAAGCGTGAAAAGACCGCCTGGCCCTGGAATTTATCCGCCGGCCCCTGATGCTCCTCAAGCGTGGCGTGGCGAGTGATGACCTGATGCTCAGCGGAACCGGCCTCGTCAGCCACCTCCGACGCCAGCGCGGTGCCCGGCAATGCCAGCGCAATGATGAGCGACAATCCTGAAATCCATTGAGACGATGTAAGTCGGGTAATCATGAGACTCCTTTTACAAACTCTGGGGAAACACACGTTGGTGAGACGCCACTGAAATGCGCCAAGATGCTGTTAAAGCGATGACGCATAGAAGTCGACCAGCTTGCTCATCGCCAGATCCACATAGTCGGGCACCCAGTAGGTTTCGATATGGGTGGCTCCGTCGATCAAAAACAGTTCTTTATCCTGCGCGCCTGTGGCCTTGGCGTAGGCGTTTTCGCTCATATACAGGCTATCGGCATCGCTGCCAGCGATTATCAGCAACGGTTGCTGGATCAATTCGATCTGGTCGGTGGCGTCAAAACGCATCAGGTCGAGCAAGCTGCTGGTGGTGTACTTGAACGTCGAGTTGGGATGGGCGTGAGTTTTCCAGTAGTACTCGTAACCCTGCCGATACAGCTCGAAGGGCAATGCGGCGATTTGCTCATCAGTCAAATTGGCATCCCCGGAATAAAGTACTTCGCCGCCGGCCGCTTCCTGAGTGCGAGCGGCAGAGGCCTGCTGCAGACGCAGCTGAATACTGTCCAGCTGTGAGTCAACATAACCATTGCGACGCACTCTTCCTGAGTTAAACATGCTCAGTGTGGCGACGGTCTTGAAACGCTTATCAGTTTGCGCCGCGGCCAGCGAATAGCCACCGCCACCACAGATACCCAGCAAGCCCAGACGCTCAGCGTCCACACCCTTAAACTGAGTAATAAAATCCGCCATGCGGTGGATGTCTTCAATACGATTGGCGGGCGTGTCAACATTGCGCGGCAAGCCACCACTTGCCCCCTGATATGCAGCATCCGCCGTAATCGTGATGTAACCCTGCTCCGCCAGACGCTGGGCATACAATCCGGCAACCTGCTCTTTGACGCCGCCGTTGGGGTGCGCCACCACGATAGCCGGGTAGGTTTTACCGGCCTGGTAATTTGCGGGTGTATAAATGTTGGCGGAGATCGTCAGCCCATTCAGCGGGTAACTGACCGGGTGGATATTGACCTGGCCCGCCACATTCTCAGTAATGGCATCCGCGTACACCAGCCCAAAGGGATTGCCTGATTCGGTGCTGTCCTGCGCCATGACTGAAGCGGAAGACAGACTCGCCACCGCGATCAGCGCAGTAATCAATTTCAACATTGTGCTCAATCCTGTGTTGTCTGAAGTATTGCAAACGAATGATGTCCCTCATGCACGGAAGTACTACACCTCCAACTTTCTCGACGCCAGCCACTGCACCATGGCCGGATCCCGGTGGGAGAAAAAGGCGCTGGTGGCGGTATCCATGGCCGCGATCCTGTTCATGTCGACGTCCGACAGTTCAAAATCCAGCACATCCAGGTTTTCTTGCATACGCGCCTTCCGCACGGTTTTCGCCAGCGCCACCGCACCGCGCTGCAGTACCCAGCGCAGCACCACCTGGCCCACGGATTTACCGTACTGCTGGCCTATTTCCGTGAGCACGGGGTGGCTGAACAGGTCGTTGCGCCCTTCCGCAAAGGGTGCCCAGGCCTCGGGCTGAATGCCATTGGCCTGCATCCAGGGAACGGCATGTAATTGCTGGTTAAAGGGGTTGATTTCCACCTGGTTCACGGTCGGCTTGATACTGTTGAAGGCCATCAAATCCGCCAACCGGTCCGGATGGAAGTTGCTCACACCAATGGCTCGCACCTTTCCCTCGGCCAGCAGCTCTTCCATGGCTCGCCAGGCACCGTGAACATCGCCGTAGGGTTGATGGATCAGATACAAATCCAGGTAGTCGGTTTGTAGGCGGTTCAACGAGCGCTCGAACTGCGCTTTTGCCCCCTCATAGTTACTGTCCTGCAACCACAATTTGGTAGTGACAAACAATTCACCGCGTGCCACCCCACTGCCTCTCAGGGCGTTGCCCACCTGGGTTTCATTCTGGTAAGACGCCGCCGTGTCGATATGGCGGTAACCGCTTTCGATGGCATCAAGCACAGCGCGTGCACATTCTTCGGGGTCAGTGATCTGAAAGACACCAAAACCCAACACAGGCATAGTCACATCGTTATTCAGGGTAAGATTTCTCATGCATTGGCTCCTGTAGCCCAAATTCTGAGACTCACTATAGTGGGGAATAGCGTGGTTGATTAGATACCTGTTCTCGCTTACTTTTATGAGATAAATTCATTAATAAAAGGTAGAATCTGGAGGGACTTGGCCAAACCGGCCCGATTTATGCGGCAAGCGACATGAAATGAGTTATTTAATAACGTTATATCAGGAGCTTCCATGTCTGAAAGTTTGAATGACCTGCGAGCCTTCACGCTGGTTGCCGAAGCGGGCAGCTTTACCAAAGCCGCCGGTCAGATGGGGGTCTCCCAATCGGCCTTGAGCCACACCATCAAGGCACTCGAACAGCGTATTGGCATCAAGTTACTCAATCGTACCACCCGCAGCGTCTCCACTACCCAGGCCGGAGAACAGCTGTTGAATGACATTGCTCCGCTGATCGCCGGTATCGAGCAAAAAATGAGTGCCCTCAACGAGTACCGTGACACTCCCCGAGGGACTCTGCGGATCAATGGTACCGAGCATGTCGTTAACTCAATCCTGTGGACTAGACTCTCCCAGTTCGCGCGTGACTACCCCGACATCCACCTGGAAATCACAACGGACTACTCGCTGACCGACATCGTCAAGGATCGCTACGACATCGGCATCCGTTTGGGCCACGCGGTCGACAAGGATATGATTGCCGTAAAGATCACACCCGATATGCAAATGATCGTTGTCGCTTCACCTGAATACATACAAGCCCATGGCATGCCGGCCACACCTGCGGAGCTGGACCGCCACCGCTGCCTGGCTTTACGGTTGCCAACCCGCGAGAACATCATGAGCTGGGAACTTCAGGCGTCTGGTGATAACGCTGATAACAACGGTAGTAACAACGACACGCAGCGCGACACGATTCAATTCCGCCCTCAACCGGTCATGATATTCAGTCATGCGCATTTACTGGTAAAAGCGGCTGTCGACGGGTTGGGGCTGGCGTGGGTGCCAACCGCAATGGTGAGAGAAGAGCTGGAAAACGGAAAACTTGTAAATCTGTTGAAGGACTGGGTTACCACGTATGACGGGTACTACCTGTATTACCCAAGTCGCCGTCAATCATCACCACTGTTTCGCTTGCTGGTCGATGCACTGAGGTTCAAATAGAAAAACCGGGTAATTCCAGGTAATTAATCAAAGTCCAAAAACAAACAACCCAGCAATGACGCTGGGTTGAATGAATGCCTGTCAGTGCCAGACGTTGCCCGCCAGTACCAGTCACTCCCACTCAATTGTAAATAAGACTTTTTTATATTTTATTTTCAATGGGTTATCTTCCTTCTGATCGGCAATACCATGAAAAATACCATGCCCAGAAAATTCTTGAAAATAATTTCATTTTTTACCGATAGCCCCGCATAACAGGGTCAGAACCTGCCAAACAGGGAAAAACCAACAACCATTTGGGGACACCCTCCCCTCTACTAGCCGGCAAAAAGGTGAAATGCTGGCACTACCCATTTTACCGTATCTCTCCCGACACCGCCTAAAGAGATTCCAGTCCTCTCGATGAGTCTGCCGAAACCCTTAGGGCGTGTCCCGGGAGCTCATGGCGCACCAGTGATATTATAGTGCCCTCGAAAAACAGCAGAAACAGCCTTGCATGCGCGAACAACTGGAGCGATATCAGGTCTGGCTTTATCTGGTAGCCATCCTGGCCGGCATGGCCATCGGCTGGGGCTCACCAGAACAGACTCGAGATTGGGAGCTATTGCTCTGGCCGGCCCTGGGCGCCCTCCTATATACCACTTTCACCCAGGTGCCACTGATACATCTCACGTCGGCATTTCGTGATCGCCGCTTTCTGGCGGCTTTGCTGACGGGCAATTTTCTCCTGATACCGGTGGTCGTTGGTCTTCTGTTGTGGCTATTACCGGATGATCCCGCTATTCGTCTCGGCGTGTTGCTGGTACTGCTGGTGCCCTGTACCGACTGGTTTATCAGCTTTACCCATCTCGGCGGCGGGGACGGCGCCCGAGCCATCACGGCCGCACCTATCCTTTTGCTGGTCCAGCTCATTTTGTTGCCCGTTTATATCTGGCTCTTCATGGGCAATATCGCCATTGAGCTGGCCGTTGGCAGCCACTTGCTGCCAGCCTTCTTCGGATTGATTGTCACACCACTGACCCTGGCCTGGTTAACCGAACGGTTGACGGAGAAGCACCAGCGAGTACAAACACTGGTGGACTGGCTTGGGTGGCTGCCCGTGCCATTGCTGGCACTGGTGGTGTTTCTGATTGCCGGCTCCCAGATCAGCCTGGTGATCGACAATGGCGCCCTTCTGTGGTCGGCGCTCGCGGTCTTTGTGATTTACCTGGTTGCTGCCGCCATTATCGGCAAGGGGCTCAGCGAGCTATTTGGGTTTACACCCACTATCGGCCGCACCCTTACCTTCAGCTTCAGTACCCGCAACTCCTTCGTCATGCTGCCGCTGGCCCTGTCACTGCCGGAACCCTGGCGGGCCGCTATCGTTATCATCGTCTTCCAATCCCTGGTCGAGCTGTTCGGCATGGTCGCGTATCTGCGCTGGCTGCCGCGCCTGTTCAAGCATGCCGACTGAGCTGGGAACGCAGCCTAACCCAGCGCAACAGGATAATTGCGCCACATCTCGGATAAAAGTCTGGGCGCAGAGCTTGAGCCCTTCCACCATGGTCAGGTAGGGAAACAGTTCGTCAGCCATTTCCTGTACTGTCATATTGGCCTGCATCGCCATAACCGCTGTCGGGATCAGTTCTCCTGCCCCCGCTGCTACTGCCTGCACCCCCAACAGTCGGCCGGAATCCTGTTCGGCCACCATCTTGATAAAGCCGGCGGTGTCGAAATTCACCAAGGCGCGCGGCACACTGTCCAAACTAAGAACGCGCGTATCGACTCGTAAGCCCTGCGTGGTCGCCCGCTCTTCCGTCAGGCCAACGGTTGCCACCTGCGGATCGGTGAAAATGACCACCGGCATGGCACCGAGATCAAGCATGGCCTCGCCGCCGGTTATGTTGATCCCGGCCCGGCTGCCTCCGGCGGCGGCCACATAGACGAACTTCGGTTGGTCGGTGCAATCACCCGCCGCATAGATACCCGGCACGTTGGTTTGCATTCGCTCATCCACCTGAATCGCGCCACGCACTGTCTTTACGCCGATCTGTTCCAGGTTCAGTAGTTAGGTATGGGGTCTGCGTCCGGTGGCGATTAACAGCTGCTCTGAGCACAGTTCACCAGCATCGCTGGCCAGTACGAATACGGCATCGGCGTAACTGACCCGGCTGACCTGAGTCCGCAGCAATACCCGAATGCCTTCACACTCAAATGCCTCCCCCAATGCCGGTGAGGACATTGTGAACGCGCTAAACTCCACCACTCAACGCCGTTCAGCCGGGTCGCGGCAGGCGTCATTATCAGTCTGTGGCTATCCGCTATAGCGGTATCAATCTATCTATGGGGATATTAATGACGCAATTTAATTATCGCCTCCACTTGATTTGCTCAGGCCATCGCACTACTGCCTCACGTAATGCCATGGGGGTCCAGTCGTTTCAATGTGGTTGCCTTTCTGCTAGGCTC
>TARA_R110002073_G_scaffold80270_5_pt1 | contig 11446 bp, 11 predicted proteins | sample TARA_R110002073 | Tara Oceans TARA_R110002073 (sample SAMEA4397174) | marine metagenome | biome: Polar Biome; feature: [DCM] deep chlorophyll maximum layer (ENVO:01000326); material: water (ENVO:00002006), including particulate matter (ENVO:01000060) such as... | depth 40 m
TTCTATATCTAAGCGTGCAGTATCCGTTTGAAGTTGGCTCCAGTTTGCTAATGCTTTTTTAATGGAAATACTTTTTTCCAAACCTCCTCCCTCCTCCACACTTAGCGGCCTTAGTATTTGATACTACTTGGTATTTGATACTACTTGGTGTAAGAAAATTAGCGTAAAACGCCAAGCTGAAAAGGCTTGGCGTTTTACGGTCTATCCCTTGTCGTTATTCAGATATCCTGAGTAACTGCTCTGCCTGATGTTCTCTTAACAAGGGTTGCAGAACCTGATCTAAATCCCCTTGCATCACTTCGGCTAATTTATACAGCGTTAAGTTAATACGGTGATCTGTCATACGCCCTTGGGGAAAATTGTAAGTACGAATTCTTTCTGAACGGTCACCACTGCCCACCAAACTCTTACGCTGATCAGACTGTTCTTTATGTGCGGCATCTTGTTCTGCAGTTAATAATTTAGAATGAAGAAGCGACATCGCACGTGCTTTGTTTTTATGCTGTGAACGCTCATCCTGACACTCTATCACCACACCTGTTGGCAGGTGAGTAATACGAATAGCCGAATCCGTTTTGTTGACGTGCTGACCACCCGCACCCGAAGCACGGAAGGTATCAATTCTTAAATCATTTTTATTGATTTCAATTTCGTCTACCGAATCAATTTCTGGCATGACAGCCACTGTACAGGCAGAAGTATGAATACGGCCTTGAGATTCAGTTTCGGGCACACGCTGGACTCGATGTGCACCTGACTCAAACTTTAGATTACCATAAACGTCCTGACCTTCAAGGCGCGCGATTATTTCTTTGTAGCCGCCATGCTCACCCAGACTCTCACTGACAACTTCAACTTTCCAGCGTTTACGTTCGGCATAACGTGAATACATTCTGAATAAATCACCTGCAAAAATAGCCGCTTCGTCACCACCTGTTCCGGCACGAACTTCTAAAAAGACATTATTCTTGTCATTTGGGTCTTTCGGTAACAGTAAGGTTTGTAGCTCACGCTCTAACACCTCGAGATTTTCTCTTGCTTCCTTCCAAGCTTCTTCCGCCATTTCACGCATATCCAAGTCGCCATCACTCATTAGAACTTTGGCTTCTTCGACATCTTCTTTAACTTGTTTATAGGCATCATAGGCTTTCACGAGCGATTCAAGATCAGAATATTCTTTGGAATACTCACGAAACTTATTTTGATCACCAATAACGCTCGGATCACTCATCAAAGCAGCAAGCTCTTCGTAGCGCTCACACATGGTATCTAAACGAACTAATAAGGATTCTTTCATTTATTTGGATTCTAAAAAAAGAGGGAATTTAAGTGCGCCGTATTCTATCACTGATAAGAGAGTCAGGCTATTATCTGTTCAGTGAGTGACCTTTAAGACTCAGGCCCAGCAATCACACCCGCATCATGCAAACGGCCAATTTCAGCACTACTCAAACCAACCACCTCTGAAAGGACTTCATCCGTTTGCTCGCCTAAGCGCGGCGCAGGTTTCGCAGGCTCACGCGCAAAAGCAGAGAAATCCCATGGCGCACCCGCTGCCATATAACTGCCGACACCCGCTTGATTGATCTGGCTGAACATAGGATTATCCAAAGAGCAGTCTGGATTAGTATCAAGCATTTGTTTTACGGTCTGATAACGGCTCCAGCATACGCCTTTCTGATTGAAGATAGCTTCAATGTCAGAATAAGGTCGTGATGATATAAAGGCAGAGAATACCGCTGAAATTTCTTCACGAGACTCGAAACGATCACCCTCTTTAGAAAAGTTTCTGCCTAATCGTTTTGCTAGGGCATCCATCTTCTCAGATGAGTCTGTGGCTTCACATAATGATGCCCATTGACGCTTGGTTAAACCAATCACCATGACTCGTTCGCCATCAGATGTTAGAAAATCACGCCCAAAGGCACCGAATAAATAGTTACCATAACGAGGACGATCTTCACCTAATTGCGCTTCTGCAATAAAGCCTAAATGCCCCATTACCGCCATGGCCGCATCGGCTAAAGCAATCTTGCTATGCTGACCTTCACCTGTTCGGAAACGATGGCGCTCCGCAGCAAGCAAACCTAAAGCGGCCATTTGACCCGTGACTAAGTCCCAAGCAGGTAAAACATGATTTGTAGGAGAGTGACTATCACTTGACCCCGTTAAAAATGGCAAGCCAATTGAGGGGTTCACGGTGTAATCAACCGCTGAGCCGCCATGGCGATCACCCTGAACTGTTAATTGAATTAAATCAGGACGAATAGCCGATAACTCCTCATAAGACAACCAGCCTTTGGGCGGAAAGTTGGTGAGCAACATACCCGAGTCTTTGCCCGGTGCGGTAATGATCTGTTTAGCGAGTTCTGCGCCTTCTGGTGAGCGAAAGTTAATCGCGACCGAACGCTTTGATTTATTGAGACCGGCCCAGAACATACTCACATTGTCTTTAGTAACAGGCCAGCGACGATAATCCAAACCACCTCCAATGGCATCAATTCGAATAACATCGGCACCGAGTTGCGCCAAGGTCATTCCACCTAGGGGTGCAGCAACAAATGCAGAGGCTTCAACCACTCGCATGCCTGATAAAATCGCGGTCATAGTATCTATCCTTTAAAATCAATGTAGGTGTAATCCCAAGTTTTATGGACGCAAGAATAAACCAGGCTTCAGCTTAAATCTACCCAGCACTGAATGATAAGCCGACTTCTTTAAGCAATATAAAAGAACTATTCAAAAAAAATATTTTATGCGAATCTATTTGATTTAGCTCATTCGCAGAAATTAATTTTTGACTATACTCTACAGTCCCTATTCACTAATTGATTACACGTTTATGACGGATACCTATAGCCACGTCGACCCTTTACAAAAACTTGGCAGCAACGTAACGCTGGTTGAGAAATTAATGTTATTGCATGAGTTCCTGAAAGCTCAGCACCCGTTTATTGATCGCATTGCTATAGCGCTTTATGACAGCCCCACAGACGTATTGAAAACATTTATATGGTCTGGTGAAGAAGATAGCCCTTTAACACATTATCAGTCAAAAATGACTAACTCACCCTCTTTAGTTGAAATTGCAGAGACGACCCAACCGCGTGTTGTGAATAACATGGATATATTTTCTGACGGGCAAAACAAACACACGCGTTTATTGAGTAAAAATCATTTTGGCTCAAGTTATACTTTCCCCATGTATCAGGATGGTCATTTCTTTGGTTTTACATTCTTTAATTCTTTCGAAAAAAATGCTTTTCAGGAGGGTATTTTAAGTCAGTTAGATATGGCCGCGCATATTTTAGCCTTAATTGTGTCTCATGAGCATGATGTCATTGAAACACTTCAAGCAGCGATCAAAAGTGCGATGCATTTCACCCACCATAGAGATCCAGAAACCGCTAGCCATATAGACAGAATGTCTCGTTTTTCAAAAATCATCGCTGAAGAGTTGGCCAGCAAGCATAACTTTACTGATGAGTTTGTTGAACATATCTTCTTATTTTCTCCGCTTCATGACATTGGCAAAATAAGCATTCCAGACAGTGTGTTGCTGAAACCCGGAAAACTGACTCCTGAAGAGTTTGAGGTAATGAAAGAGCATGCTCAACGTGGCCGAGAAATTATTGAGGCCTTGTTGGAGAATTTTAGTTTAGACAGTGTTAACCATATCGATATTCTAAAAAATATAGCGCAATGCCACCATGAAGCTTGCGATGGTTCTGGTTACCCTCAAGGGTTAACGAAAGAGCAAATTCCGATTGAAGCTAGAATTGTAGCTGTTGCAGATATTTTCGATGCCCTAACCAGTACGCGCCCATATAAACAAGCATGGACAAATGAAAAAGCTTTTGAGACCGTTCAAGGTATGGCAGGCACTAAATTAGACGAAGAATGTGTCGCCGCCTTAATCAAAAACCGAAAAGAAGTTGAACTCATTCAAAAACAGTTTAAAGAAAATACTATTGGTTAAGCCAGCATAACAATGACAAGGAGAAATATATGCCGACCCCCAAGTTAGGACAACAAGCCAGCATCACACGGTCTTTTTCAGAACAGGATGTGAAAGACTTTGCCCGTTTATCAGGCGACTTTAACCCTATTCACATAGATCCTAAATTTGCCAAAACAACGGTCTTTGGTCAACGTATTGTGCATGGTGTATTAGTTTCGAGTCTTTTCTCAAACCTTCTAGCTGAAAAAGTACCCGGCAAAGGCAGTATTTATTTAGGCCAAACCTTTAAGTTCAAAAAACCTGTGTTCTTTGATCAAACTGTCACCGCTAAAGTCGATGTTATCAATGTGCGTGAAGACAAACCCATTGTCACCCTCAAAACAACTTGCACCAATGAGAAAGGTGAAGAAGTGATTAGTGGTGAAGCGGTGTTAATGTTTAATCCAGATATAGATTAATGCTGCTAGACAGGCGCACTTATGGCTAAAATCCACGAAATCATGCATTATTTTGTTACTGTGTTTTTTTTCAAAAATTTATAAAAAGAACTTACATCTTTAAACCCTAAGGCTTCGGAAGAATGTTCATTTGAATAATGTATATGCACTTTTTGCAGTTTTGAGAGTATGGCCATTCTTTCTTTTAAGACCAAGGCAGTAAAGCTAGTCCCCTCTTCTTTCAATTTCCTATACAGTGTCGCTTTACTCATACGCAACATACGCAAGTGCGCATCTAAGTGACAATATGTCATTAAGTCTGTTCTTAAAAGACTTTCAACTTTTGCCTGAATTGTTACCAGCTCGGCTGCCTGAAAAGGGGCACTTTCAGAATTCTCAGCAATAATCTTCCGTAGATAAGGGTTTGAACTCTGAACGGTCTTATTCAATTCTGAATCGAACAGTTCAATAGCATTTTCATCTGCATTAAAGTGGACATTAGCGCCAAATATCGCAGTATAAAGATGGCTATACGCAGGCTTTTCAAAGACAAACTGAGCACGTTTTACATTCAATTTGGATGAAGTGAAATATTCTGCCCATGCAACCAAAGCCACCATACTACGTTCGGTGGCCATAACAGGGTAGGTATAACTTGAACTAAACTTAAAACAAAGCTTAATATGTTGAGATTCGTGTTTGACAGACAAAAATTCAGCTTCATTCAACAAGGAAATATTGTCATGAAATACATCCAATGCCTGTTTTAATGTATCACAACAAGACAGCCAGCCTGCCAACAAGCCTTTAGCATTTACAGTAACAGATTGGCCGATATCAACACCTAAAGATGGTATTGATGAACAGCTGTTAGCTATTTCCCATAAAGATAAAAGATCCGTCTCAGGTAAGCGTTTTTCAATAATTGACAAACCTGAATGATGCGCCTTGAATACGCTTTCAAGGCCATGAGATATCACCTTAAGCGTAGTCTGATCGATCATATTTCTGGATATCAGCTCATCAGCTAAGTCAACAACCGCTATCGCTGAGACGGTTGAGTTTTTTCTTACATGCATGTTTGTACCAAAAATTAATTAGAAGATTGCTTTTACAGAACGGCAGTTAAGCTTAATATCTAAGTAAGATGTTGTGCTTATTTTTAAAATAACATTCAAACAAACTCAACTGCAAAGACCGTGGCACTTTTAGTTTTCAATGTTGGTTTGGAATAGGCTGCGATGTTTCAGTACGCTTAAACTTTAATGTCAGACAATTGATCAAGGATATACTAATGCAACAAAACGACAACAAACTATCTAAGCGCGCAACACTATTACTGACAGGATTAGTCAGTACGGCGATTCTGCTATCGGCATGCGGCAGCAACCGGCCTACCGATATTGGCGTAACGAATGGTAAACTACTACCCTGCCCCGAATCACCGAATTGCGTTAGCAGCCGCTCAAATAATCAAATTCATGCCATCAAAGCGATTCATTTTAAAAAGCCAATTAACCAGGCAGAAGCAATTATAGCGGTAAAGGAAGCCTTATTAAGTTTGCCTAAAATTGAAATTATTACAGAAACTGAAACCTATTTGTATGCTGAAGCGACAAGCAAAATTATGCGATTTGTCGATGACGTAGAGTTCTTGTTTCCGAATGAAGGCATGATCAAAGAAGTGCATGTACGTTCTGCGTCTCGATCAGGTTATCGCGATTTTAATGTTAATCGAGAAAGAATTGAAAGTGTCCGCGCTCAGCTCATTGAGAAAGGTCTAGCTGTTCGAGAATAGTCAATCCGGGTAATGTTTCCTGAGCTAGCAGCTCCTTGTTCTAAATTAAACTCCCAGCGTCATCAAATACAGTTTGATTTATCACAAATTCATCACAAGAGTTCATATGTTTATAAAGCTTGCTATGTAGGCCTTCTCAAGTATCTGAAATTAGCGCAGACTGATCCAAATGCCCTATCCGCCTGTACTGTTAGTCAGTTATAAATAGTCAGTGTAAGAAAATTACCGCCATTTTCGAGCAACGATGATGACCAAGGAGAAAAATATGAACTCTGTCCTAAACGTTTTTATTATTAGCATCAGCATGTGCACAAGCACTCTACTCATTGCGAGTGACACTAGAACTAATGACCATATAAATATGACGATTCAAAACACGAAATACCAAAAACCATCCGATGACCTGATTCGTCAAACACTTTCAAAAATCCAATATGACGTCACTCAAAATGATGGCACGGAAAGACCTTTCGATAATGAATATTGGGATGAAAAGCGTACCGGAATTTATGTTGACATTGTCAGTGGCGAGCCTTTATTTTCATCAACGCATAAATATAAATCTGGCACCGGCTGGCCTAGCTTCTGGCAGCCAATTAATAAAGCTCACATTATTGAACATGAAGACAGAAACTTATTTTTTAGTGTGAGAACGGAGGTGAGAAGTACGGTTGGTGATTCACATTTGGGTCATGTATTTAATGATGGCCCGAAGCCTACAGGTTTACGCTATTGCATCAATTCGGCAGCACTTAAATTCATTCCTCAAAGTGACATGGTAAAAGAGGGCTACGAAGCGTACTTAGCCCTATTCAATTAATACATAGTAAAGTCATATAAGAGGCCATAAAGCAGATGAATATAATACACATCCAGCAACGCAACAAAACCGTTACCCGAAGACAACGATCGGTACGTAATCTTTTTATGGCGGGTATTTTTTTTATACCTTTCTTAATTTCATTGTCAGCATCAGCCGATAAAGCTATTTTTGCAGGTGGTTGCTTTTGGTGCATGGAGGCAGATTTTGAAAAATTAGACGGTGTACATGAAGTAATTTCTGGTTTTACCGGTGGTAAAATAGCCAAGCCCACCTACAATGGAAACCACCATGGTCACTACGAAGCAGTAGAAGTGGACTATGATTCTTCAAAACTAACTTATCAGGATTTACTTAATCATTTCTGGATAAACATAGATCCCTTTGATGATACCGGTCAGTTCTGTGACAAAGGCTTCAGCTATTTAAGTGCCATTTTTGTAGACGGTGAAGAGCAACGTGGTTTAGCTGAGGCAGCTAAGCAAAAGGTTATCGATCAGTTTCCAAATCAAAAAGTAGTCACACCAATTCTTTCTGTCACAACGTTTTACCCAATTCAAGGGGATGAAATCCACCATCAGGACTATTACAAAAACAACCCTCTGCGCTATAAGTATTACCGGTGGAATTGTGGGCGTGACCAACGCCTTGATAGTATTTGGGGAGATGATAGATGAGTAATCAACTTTGTTAAACACCAAACCAGCAAAAAAGAGGAGCCTTCTATGTTAGCTAAATCCTATCCTTATTATTTGGCGAACAAGCCCGTATTCGCCAATGAAGACTTACGTGTTGATGACAAATATACAGGTGAAGAAGCAACGCGTGTCGCCTTGGCGGATGAGAAAATAATTGACCAAGCTATTTCTGCCGCTGTTACAGCAACACCTAAAATGCGTAAGCTTGCCGCTTTTGAACGCCAAGCAGTGCTTGATCACTGCGTTAAACGTTTTACTGAGCGCTTTGATGAACTCGCTATGGCGCTTTGTATTGAGGCAGGCAAACCGATCAACGATGCAAAAGGTGAAGTCACTCGGCTAATAGACACTTTTCGAATAGCCTCGGAAGAAGCAACCCGCATTAACGGTGAAGTATTGAGTATGGAAATTAGTGCTCGCGCTAAAGGCTACCAAGGGATGACAAAACGCGTTCCCATTGGCCCCTGTTCTTTTATTAGTCCATTCAACTTTCCTCTAAATTTAGCTGCACATAAAGTTGCGCCTGCTATTGCGGCGGGCTGCCCTTTTATTTTAAAGCCAGCAAGCTTAACACCTATTGGTGCGCTCTTAATTGGTGAGATTTTAGCAGAAACCGATTTACCTGAAGGTGCTTTTTCTATCTTACCCTGCCGGCGTGAAGGCGCTGCTTTATTTACCGAAGACGAACGTTTGAAACTACTTAGTTTCACTGGCTCACCGGATGTGGGTTGGGCACTTAAAGCCAAAGCCGGTAAAAAGCCGGTTGTACTGGAGTTAGGTGGTAATGCAGCCTGTGTGGTTGATGAAGATGCTGATATAGACGATGCGGTAAAACGCATCATTGTAGGGGCTTTTTATCAGTCTGGCCAAAGCTGTATTGGTGTTCAACGCATTTATATTCACGAAAGCCGTTATAAAGAATTCAAGCACAAACTACTCAGTGCCACCCAGACCTTAAAAATGGGTGATCCGAAAGACCCTGATACCTTTATTGGCCCAATGATTAGTGAATCAGAAGCACAACGTTTAGATTCCTGGATTAAAGATGCAATAGACGATGGGGCAACATTACTCTGTGGTGGTGGCCTTAATGGTGTAATGCTAGAGGCCACACTCCTGGAACATGTTGGCCAAAATCAAAAAGTTCGTAATGAAGAAGCCTTTGGCCCGGTTGCCATACTCGATACCTTCACACACTTTGATGATGTTTTAGTCGACATCAATAAGAGTAAGTTTGGCTTGCAAGTCGGCATTTTCACACGCGACATTTACAAAGCACATAAAGCTTGGGATGAATTAGACGTCGGCGGTGTTGTTATTGGTGATGTGCCATCGTGGCGTGTCGACCATATGCCTTATGGCGGCGTAAAAGACAGTGGTTTAGGTCGTGAAGGTATTAAATATGCTATCGAGGACATGACCGAAATTCGATTAATGGTCATTCGGAATCCAGATAATTAAAAGTAAGTCCAAGTTGAAAATTATGGGGTCTGTGTGCCCCATAATTTAAAAAGAGTCTCACAAATCAGTGATCGATAGAGGTATAAATTTTCAAACCTGAATCAGTACGAATCAAATTGTAAGATTCTCGCCAACTCGAAACGGTTTCACCATCTTCAGACATCATCGTCCAGGTGACCGTTGCCAAAAAACAGTTACTTCCGATAGACGAAAAATCCAAATCCTCATACTTAGTACGGACAACACCTGAAGAAGAATGCCGGTCTAACAGACTTTGAAAATATACTTCTGATTCTTCTTGCGTGGCACACAACCATAAGTCGCCATCGCGAGATACTGCTGTATAGGGCGTCAGATAACGACTCGCGATTAACTTGCCATCGAAGGATGAAAAATCTTCTACAAAACGGTCAAAAAACTTTTTAATATCATCAAGCATGTTTAGAAACTCTTATACTTTAGGGTCATTGAATAGGGGATGAAACACTCATAGATTATCCAGTAATACTATCTTGTTTAAGGCCTTGAATAAACCACTGCCCACTGAATAGCACGATTAAAAGAGTATTTTGAATAACCAACTACACTTGAGTAAAGCAAATAACAACCTGGTATGCCGATGCATCTTCGAATAATCCTCTTTAAACATCGCCTTCATCTATTTCAATTATTATTGAGCCTTTCTGTGCTTTTAGGGCTGTCAGCTTGTCAGCAAAGCTCGGAATATAAAGAAGGCCAAAATAACCAAGGCCACACTGCACCTACTACCGTGACAATTCGTGCGAATCACAAGGTATTAGAAACACGTCCTTTTTCGAATAAGGATGATTTTGACCTAGCAAAAAAAGGCCTCATAGCACAAGAAGATCAGCTCGATATTACCCACCTAAAAGGTGACAACATATGGCAGAGCCAAGATTATGCTTTTATAAATAACAATGGCACAAGCCCAGATTCGGTGAACCCAAGCTTGTGGCGCCAAGCGTCTCTTAATAACATTCATGGTCTATTTAAGGTAACAGATGGCATTTATCAGTTGCGAGGTTATGACCTAGCCAATATGAGCATTATTGAAAGTGAACATGGCTGGATTATTGTCGACCCACTCACGTCTTCTGAAACAGCAAATCATGCTTTCAAATTTGCTCAACAACATTTAGGTAAACAAAAGGTCAAAGCGATTATTTTTACCCACAGCCATATTGATCACTTTGGCGGTGTTCAAGGCATATTACAGAATTTAGATGAAACTGAAAAAACCAAGCTTCAAATCATTGCACCTGAAGGCTTTGAAGAAGAAGCCACTAGCGAAAACATTATTGCCGGCACTGCGATGAGCCGTCGTGCGATGTATATGTATGGAAAAAGACTGGCTAGAAATGAGCGGGGCCATATAGATTCCGGCCTAGGAAAAGGCCCGGCCTTTGGTACATTTGGCATTCAATCACCGACTATTTTAATTGGCGCTGATAACGCGACGATAGATATCGATGGTTTAACCCTTAACTTCCAAAGTGTATCTGGCTCCGAAGCACCGTCTGAGTTTGTTTTCTCTATTCCAAAATATAAAGCCTTTTGTGGCGCTGAACTTGTCAGCCGAAATTTGCACAATCTATATACTTTGCGCGGTGCAAAAGTACGCGACGCTAAACTGTGGAGCCACTATATAGATCAAGCCAGCAAGACCTTTTCAGATACTGAAGTATACTTTGCCAGCCATCACTGGCCCTTATGGGGAAAGGAAAAAATACAAAACTTTTTAACGATTCAACGTGATACCTACAAATTTATTCACGACCAAAGTGTTCGTATGTTGAACCAAGGGTTCACCCCGAATGAAATAGCTGAGAATTTGCAATTACCTGAAGCATTAAACCAAAATTTTCACAATCAAGGTTATTATGGTTCTCTTTCCCACAATGCCAAGGCGGTTTATCAGGCCTATATGGGCTGGTTTACGGCAAATCCATCTGAGTTAAACCCACTTCCAGAAAAAACTGTAGCCATCCGATATGTTGAAATGATGGGCGGAATGGATAAAATTTTAGCTACAGCTCAGCGACAATTTTCTGAAGCTGACGTAGAAGACATTGACGACGCTATTAGAACCTATCGCTGGCTAGCTGAGTTACTCAACCATGCTGTCTTTACTGAACCAAAGAACGCTAAAGCAAAAGCTCTGCTGGCAAACGTGTATGATCAACTCGGTTATCAGGCCGAATCTGCACCTTGGCGAGACTTTTATTTAACGGGGGCATACGAGCTAAGACA
>TARA_R110002073_G_scaffold1645_1_pt1 | contig 11436 bp, 7 predicted proteins | sample TARA_R110002073 | Tara Oceans TARA_R110002073 (sample SAMEA4397174) | marine metagenome | biome: Polar Biome; feature: [DCM] deep chlorophyll maximum layer (ENVO:01000326); material: water (ENVO:00002006), including particulate matter (ENVO:01000060) such as... | depth 40 m
GCCAGGTAGCCGCTCGCCATGGGCAGAACCGCCGCTGGCATATAAGAGAGAACGTCCTGCGCCATCACGCCCGCGTACAGTTCCTGTCCACCAATATAGCGGAAGTGGTACAGCGGCAGGCCGTTGTGCGTGGTGCCAACCTGGACCACATCGGTTTTCAGGCGGCGATCACTGGCGTTTCCTCCCGTGCAGCTGATCTGGCACCCGTCATTCTGTGCGAGTTCCAGGCCGGCGCTGCAGACTGTGGGAACCGGGCCATTGGTGCAACCAGGTGGCAGTTGCACGTTCTGCACACGCATCGGGATACCGGCAGCGTTACTGTAGCTGTTGAGAACCAGTGGCTGGATGGGAAAACTCTGTCCCTGCGAGTTGGCGATGGTGAACATGGCACCGCCCCCTGCGCTGGCCCGCTCGATCAGGGTGACTCCCCCCAGCGCACTCATCAGCGAACCGCCCGCGAGTGCAATCGCCAGCAGCGCCTTGATACGTTGCTGACGCAGGCTGTTGAAAGCGATGAAGGCCAGTAGCAGCGCCAGCAGAATGAGCATTGCGCCACCCAGCGTCGGCACCGCGCTCGCCCCCTGGGAAGCCGCTGCCGGCACGAAACTGATGCTGCCTGTCGACGGCATACCCGCCCAGCTCAAAAGAGGCGCGCCGCCGAGCAGCGTGGCGGCACCGAAGGTGCAGCGAGACGGAGTGAAGAGTGTGTCCAGTTTTTTCACTGTGTTTTTCCTGTTGTTGTGTGGAATGCTCCTAACACTAGTCAGGGCCGTTGGGGGTGTCAACTGAATCAATGGGGTCAGAGCCAATGGTGTAGCACAGAGCCAGCGCGCGGCAAGCGGCCGGCCCTGCATCAATTTCGCAGGGCTGTATAATCCTGCGGGAAAGTTACGGTTGTCCCCGGGGAAGCCCGAGGAATTCCGGCTTTGGTCAGTCCGCAAATTTTAGTGCAGGGAGAGACACTGGGATGCAATCCCGACGAGGGTTTATTCATTCGGGCGCCGTTGCATCGAGCCTGTTTGGCCTGCAGGCCCTGTTGCCGCCCTGGGCACGCAGCGCTACGCGGCAAATGCACAGCCCGCTACCCACCCTGAGCGGCACCGAGTTCAACCTGAGCATCGCGCGCACGCCGCTGAGTATTGACGGACAGGCGGCGGGCGCGATCACGGTGAACGGCACGCTGCCCGCGCCGCTGCTGCGCTGGCGCGAGGGCGACACGGTGACGCTGAATGTCAGCAATCAGCTTGCGGAGGACACCTCCATCCACTGGCACGGGATTCTCCTGCCTTTTGAGATGGATGGCGTGCCGGGTATATCCTTCCCCGGCATTCGCCCCGGGGAGACATTCACCTACCGCTTTCCGGTTAAACAGGCGGGCACCTACTGGTACCACAGTCACTCGAATTTGCAGGAACAGCTGGGCCATTACGGGCCGCTGATTATTGATCCTGCGGGGCCGGACCCGGTTGGCTACGACCGCGAACACGTACTGCTGCTCTCGGACTGGACCTTTCTCGACCCGCATGCGCTCTTTGCCACCCTGAAAAAGCAGAGCGACAGCCTGAATTACCAGAAGCGCACATTCGGGGATTTTCTGGCCGATGTACAAGAGGAGGGCCTGGCGGCCACCGTCGAAGACCGATTGATGTGGGGCGCCATGCGCATGAGCCCCACCGACATTTCTGACGTTACTGGCGCGACCTACACCTATCTGGTGAATGGCCACGCGCCGGATGCGAACTGGACAGGCCTGTTCAAGCCCGGCGAGCGGGTTCGGCTGCGAATTATCAATGCGTCTGCCATGAGCTTCTTCAACGTGCGCATACCCGGTCTGCCGATGACGGTAGTGCAGGCCGACGGGCTGAATGTGCAGCCGGTGGAGACGGATGAATTCCAGATCGGCGTGGCGGAAACCTACGATGTGATTGTCAGCCCGGATGAAGAACGCGCCTATACAGTAATGTGTGAATCCATTGATGGCAGCGGCTTTGGTCGCGCAACGCTTGCGCCGCGCCCCGGCATGCGTGCTGCGGTTCCGGCGCTGCGGCCGCGACCTCTGCTGAGCATGAAGGATATGGGTATGTCGCATGGCGCTCACGGCGAGCACGCCAACCACGCCATGCCGGAGATGCCGGCGCAGCGGCATGAGCATCCCGCCGGCCCGGGCGTCGCCAACCTGGCCGAGAACCCGGTGAGCCGCCTGCACGAACCGGGCATCGGTCTCGAGGATGTCGGGCACCGCACGCTGACCTACGCTGAACTGCGCAGCCTCGAACCGAACCCGGATCAGCGGGCGCCGGGAAGGCAACTGGAGCTGCACCTGACCAGCAATATGGAGCGCTACATGTGGTCCTTTGATGGCGTGCAGTTCTCCGCCGTTGATGATTACATCGTATTTCACCATGGCGAGCGGCTGCGCCTGACGCTGGTGAATGACACCATGATGCCGCATCCCATTCATCTGCACGGGATGTTCTTCCAGCTGGTGAATGGCGGCGGGGTACACAAGCCCAACAAACACACCATTATCGTCAAGCCGGCGGAAAAACTGTCCATCGATATCACCGCGGATGCGCCGGGCGACTGGGCGTTTCATTGCCATCTGCTGTATCACATGCACGCGGGAATGTTCCAGGTAGTGTCGGTACGCGAGCAGGGGGCTGGCGCATGAGGTGGGGGTTGCTGCACACTCTCGCGGCGCTGACCGTGCTGTGCAATCCGCTGATGGCCCATGCGTCCGACAGCCATGCAGGCGCACAATCGATGCAGGCGGCGCGCGAGGCGCTGCGCGAGCACATGGGCGGGCAGAAAACCGCCACGCTGTTTGGCGACAGGCTGGAGTATCGCTCGAACGAGGGCGACCCCATGATGTTGTGGGACGCGCAGGCCGGCTATGGCGGCGATATCAACCGGGCAGTGGTGAAAACCGAAGGTGAGTACCTGTTGGACGACAGGGCAACGGAGAAGGCGGAAATCCAGGCACTGTTCAGTCGCGCCGTGTCGCCGTATTTCGACCTGCAGGCGGGCCTGCGCTACGACGTGGACCCAACGCCCGACCGCTACTCCGCGGTGCTTGGGTTGCAGGGGCTGGCCCCGTACTGGTTCGAACTCGATGCCGCGGCGTTTGTCAGCCAGCGCGGGGATGTGTCGGCCCGGGTGGAACTGGAGTACGATCTGCTCCTGACGCAGCGCCTGATCCTGCAGCCGCGGCTGGAACTGGACGTGGCGCTGCAGGATGTGCCCGAACTGGGCCGGGGTTCCGGCCTGGCAAGTATTGAGAGCGGCGTTCGCCTGCGCTACGAAATTCGGCGGGAGTTTGCGCCCTACATTGGCCTCTCGTGGGAGCGGGCCTTCGGCGACACGGCGGACTTCAGCCGCGCCGAGGGCGACAGCGTCAGCCGCCTGTCCTTTGTCGCGGGCGTTCGTTTCTGGTTCTAGCTCGCTGCGCTAGCCGCAGGAGCCGCCTGTGCACAGACAGGCGGCGCGTATAAATGGGCACAAGCGCAGCAGCGCTGGCCGTCATAGCGGGAGAACCGAAGTATGCCGGAATTGGGACAGCTCCTCCTGCTGGTGCTTGCCGCCGTGATCATGGTGCCGTTGTCTGCACGCCTGGGGCTGGGCGCGGTGCTGGGTTATCTCGCGGCGGGTGTTGTGATGGGGCCCTGGGGCTTCGCGACTATCGCAGAAGTGCAGGAAGTGCTGCACGTTGCGGAGTTCGGTGTGGTTCTGCTGCTTTTTGTTATCGGCCTGGAGCTGCGGCCGACGCGCCTGTGGGCAATGCGCAAAGCCATTTTTGGTTTCGGTGCCGGGCAGATTCTGCTGTCGGCTGTGGCGCTCACCGCCTTCGCCCTGCTGATGGGAGATGCATTCCTCACGGCGGTGGTGATCGGCCTGGTGCTGGCGCTGTCTTCCACGGCGTTCGCGCTGCAGCTCATTGCCGAGCGTGGCGAGATGACCACACGCTGGGGTCGCGCCGGTTTCGCCACGCTGCTGGCGCAGGATCTCGCGGTGGTGCCATTGCTGGCGCTGCTGCCGCTGTTGGGCAGCGGCGATTCGGGACAGGGTTTCTCGCTGGTGCAGGTGGCAATGAGCGTGGGCGCATTGCTGCTGGTGGTGTTTGCCGGGCGCTATGTATTGCGGCTGATGCTGCGTGTGGCGGCGCAAAGTCGTGTGCGCGAGATACTCACCGCGACAGCGCTCCTGGTGGCTTTTGGAACCGCTATTCTATTGGAGGCCGCAGGACTGTCCATGGCCCTGGGGGCATTCATGGCGGGCGTGCTGCTGGCGGATTCAGAATTCCGTCACCAATTGGAGGCAGATATTGAACCCTTCAAGGGTCTGCTGCTCGGCCTCTTTTTCATGGCGGTGGGCATGTCACTCAATCTTGGTCTGCTGGCTTCAGCTACCGCCAGTGTATTGCTGGTTATCGTCGCCATCGTCGGGTTGAAGTTTGTCGTGTTGTTCGGCCTCGCCCGCCTGAATGGCCTCGCAAGCGGTGATGCCTGCAAGCTTGGCATTGCGCTGTCGCAGGGTGGCGAGTTTGCCTTCGTGCTGTTTGGTGTAGCGCTGGCGGCAGGTGCCGTCAGTGCAGGGCAGGTTGAGTTATATATTCTGGCGGTGTCCCTGTCGATGGTCGTCACGCCCTTGTTGTTCTTCCTTTACGATCGTCTCGCCGCCAACTCCAAGCCCGTCGCAGAGGAATTCGATAGTATGGAGGATGCACAATCGCCGGTGATTATTGTCGGTTTCGGCCGCTTCGGCCAGGTGATTGCACGTTTGCTTACGGCGCTGAAGGTGCCATTTACCGCGCTGGACGCGAGTCACCACCAGGTGGATTTTGTGCGCCACTACGGCAACGAGATTTACTACGGCGACGGTTCGCGTATCGATCTGCTGGAGGCCGCTGGCGCCGGTAGCGCGAAGGCGCTGGTGCTGGCTATCGATAACGCGGACGCCTCGCTGGCAGCGGCGGCGGTGATTCGCGAGCATTTCCCTGCGCTGCGAATTTACGCGCGTGCGCGTAATCGCAAACACGCCTATCAGTTGATGGATCTGGGTGTTCAGGTGATTCGCCGCGAAACCCTGCTCTCGGCGGTGGATCTTGGCAGGGAAGTGCTACTGGGGCTGGGTATGCAGTCTGACAGGGTAAACACGACCGCGGAGCGCTTCATTGAACACGATCAGCGCCGGCTGGAAGAGCATCTGGCGATACACGATGACGAGCAGAAGCTGCGCGATGTGGCCAAGGAAACCGCGCGCGAACTGGAAGAGATGTTTGCGCGTGACGCGCAAGAGCTGGCGCAGCGCTGACACGCATTGCGCCCTGCCGTGCACAACGAGTATCAGTTTGGCCGGGGCATGGGCCCGCTGGTGTGCCGCCTAGAGCCGTCGGCTGAACGTGAATACGTACTGCGGGCCCGCTATGTCGATATTTCCCACGGTCTGGTCGAAGTCCAGCTCGGCGGAAAGATAGCGTAGGCCAAGCCCGAGGTACTGGTCTTCGCGGAATTCGAAATCGATGCCGGCACGGGCGTAGTAGCCGAGGGCGAAGCTTGAACTCTCGTTCTCGGAGAGTTCAAGGTTTTCCTCCGAGCCTGCCACTGATTCATTCTCTACCTGGTGATAGCCGTAGAGCACCATCGGGCCCGCGGCGGCATACGCGGTGATCCGCTCGTGCAGGCGTCCGCGCAGGTAACCGCCGAGGTGCAGCTCGGCGAGGAAAACGCTGTTGTCCACCTCAACCTGCAAAAAGCCGCCGGTGGCCTCGGTGAAGCCCCCCGAGAAGCGCGTATCGTCGCTTTTCCAGGCGATACTGCCGCCGGGGTTCAGGCCCGCGTGCACCCAGCCTTCATAAAAAACATACTCGCTTTCGAAGCCGCCACTCAACAGGTTGGAAAAATCGATGTCGACCGGTTCGTCCGAGATTTCATTCCACTGGCCGCGCTGGTCGTCCAGCTCGAGAACGCCAATGAAGGCCTGATAAATTGCGGGAGTGTCGCTGGCAGGCGTGTCTGCCAGCGCTGCGCCGCCAAGTGTGAGTAGCGCAGACGCACAAAGTGCACGCGGGTAAGAAGGGTTCATGCCGGCTCCGGTAGACGCGCGCTAGCTACTGGCGAGCATCCATTTACGCAGACGATTGGAATCCCCGAAGGGGGTGAGTTTTCCGAATGAGTTTAACAGCACGATGGAGACTTCTTCACCTTCTATCTTTGCCTGCATCACAAGACAGCGGCCCGCCTCGTTGATGTAACCCGTTTTGCTCAGGGCGATATCCCAGTCGGCATTCTTCAGCAGTCGGTTGGTGTTGCCATAGATGAGGGCGCCGCGGTTGCTGAATGGGCGCACCTCCATGCGTTCAGTGGTAGTAGAGAGCGTAATGAGAGGATAGGTTTTCGTCGCGGCGACCATTTTCGCAAGATCCGTCGCGGTGGACACATTCTGCGCATTCAGCCCCGCCGGATCGGCGAACCGGGTATTGTGCATGCCGAGGCTGCGGGCCTTGAAGTTCATGTGCGCAACGAAGCTTGGAAGCCCGCCCGGGTAGGTTCGCCCGAGCGCGCTGGCGGCGCGGTTTTCGGACGACATCAGCGCCAGCAGAATCATCTCGCGGCGGCTCAGGGTCGCTCCGAAGTCAAGCCGCGAGCCGGTGAGTTTCACTACGTCCCTGTCGGCGCGGGTGATGGTGATGGCCTCGTCCAGATCCAGGCCCGCGTCCAGCACCACCATCGCGGTCATCAGCTTGGTAATGGAGGCGATGGGCCGCACGCTGTTCGCATCCTTGCCGAAGATAAGATTGCCCTGGCTATCCAGTACCAGCGCCGATGCCGAGCGCAGGCCGGGTTCGCCCTGCAGGCTGCTGAAAATGGATTCGTCCGAGTGCACCGGCGCCGCCCCGAAGGTCAGCACGCAGACTATTGCGAAGGAGATCGCCCGAAGATTCACTCTCATTTTGCCCCGCCTCTGTATTATTGATTCTTCTGCGAGTCGGCAGCCGCCAACGCACAACCGATTTCGGCTGAGCGCTTGCCTCGGACTGCAACGACTCCTGAATGATTGTGCCCCAGTGGGCGCCGCAGCGCCAGAGTGCTCAACCGGGTTCCCATTCGGCCCCGGCCACCACCCTGAGCAGGCCGCGAAAGCCCCGGCTGGCGGTCGATTCACCCGACAGTACACGACATATTTCACTGGCGATGGGCATTTCCACCGCGTAGCGTTCGGCCAGCGCCATGACAGCGGGCGCACTGCGCACGCCCTCGGCAACCATTACCATGCCGCTGGTGATCTCCCCGGACAGCTTGCCACTGGCCAGTTCCACACCCACATGGTGATTGCGACTCTGGGTGCTGGTGCAGGTGGCAATCAGGTCGCCCATGCCCGCGAGGCCCGAGAAGGTTTCCGCGCGCCCGCCCATCGCCACTCCCAGACGCGAGATTTCGGCCAGCCCGCGGGTGATCAGCGCGGCCCGCGTGTTGTCGCCGGCGCCCTGTCCATCGCCCATGCCGACGGCGATGGCGATGATATTCTTCAGCACCCCGCCGAGTTCGCAGCCGATGACGTCGGTGTTGGTATACACGCGGAACAGCCCGCTGCCGAAAACGCGTTGCAGTTCCTGCACGATGATCTCATCTTCCATGGCGATCACGCTGGCGGCTGCCTTGCCATCCATGATTTCGCGCGCGAGATTCGGGCCGGTGAGCACCGCCACCGGATGCCCGGGCAGCACTTCTTCCACGATCTCGCTCATGCGCAAGAGACTGCCGAGTTCCAGGCCCTTGGTGAGGCTGACGATGGGCACCCAGGTGCGAAGATGAACGCGCACTTCTTCCAGCACGTGCCGGAAGTATTGCGAGGGCACCGCCATCACGACCAGATCTGCGCTGTTCACAGCCTCGGCGAGATTCGTCGTGGCGCGCAGTTTTTCTGGCAGGGTGGCGCCGGGCAGATAGGTTTCGTTGGTGTGCTGCGAATTAATTTCATCCACGGTCGCGCTGTTGCGCGCCCACAGGGTGACGGGCGCGTTGCGTGTCACCAGCGAAGCTACGGTAGTACCCCAGGATCCGCCGCCAAGTACCGCGACGTTCAGCGTTCCCATTGCCTGCAACTCCTGTTCTGTGGATAGCCTTGAGCGGTCGGGCCGGTGTCTTTGCGCAGTGCTGTGCTTTGCCCGGCGCGCGGTTGCCAGCATACCGTATTGTGCGCTCAGCAGGGCAGGGCCTGGCTCAGTATGGGACATTCAGCGCCCCGTGGTGTTTTCCTCAGGCATAAAAAAACGCCGTCGCAAGGCAGGTAGCGACGGCGTTTGAAGGGTAAAGCAATTTCTGTGTTGTCCCCAGTGTGTGTTACCCGGCCCGCAACCGGGTAGCGTCCCCTGGCCGCAAACATCTCTGACAAATGTTCGCAAGCTTTCCCTATAAGGCGACGGTTGCCCTCATTAATTGGTAATCCCAATAACCGCCACAAGGAGAAGTATAGGGATCGGGACGAAGAGATCAAGAAATAACCACATGATATTTATCTATAACATGCAATAACTAGAAGGCATATTACAGGGTCGGCATATCAGCGTTTGTAGCGAAGCCGCCGGTTACTCGGGGCAGCTCCGTGGCAGCGAACCCGCCGTGATGACCGCCAGATCCTCCTCGTTGGTCAGTCCGTCCAGGTCGAAGTCATACCAGCTCGACTTGCCGAACAGCTCCTGCCAATACCCGAGCTGTTCCACATCCTGGTCGTCGATCACGCCGTCGAGGTTGCCGTCCCCGACACACGGTACGTTTGAATCCAGCACCTCCTGCAGGGCGCTGGACAAGCTGGCGAAAGCCTGTTGTTCAGCGGATGTAAGCGTGCCGCCGGAGGCCAGCAGGTCACCCTCCTTGTTGTCCAGCTTCGGCGGCAGGTTTTCATCAATGGCATAGAACTCGGTAAAGGTTTCCGTTTGGCAGGCGCTGCTCTGGGTATCCCAGTCGGTCCTGGTTGCCTGCACGAGCTTGTAGTCGGCATTGCGCATCGCCAGTTGCGAGTCGGGTTGCACGCTGTAAGGCTGCTCGCCGTTGGCTGCCAGATACTCATTCACAGCGCAACAGCTCGACTGTGGCGCCCCGACGCCTACCCCGGAAGGATTCGACCCATCGGGCTCGCCCCACCAGACACCGCCCTCGGAATTGCACAGGCTTTGCGCGGCAAACAGTTGAATACAGGTGCTGGCCGCGTTGCCCAGCGGCAGCACGCAGGGTGGAACTTCGGTGCCCACCGGTTGCAGATTTCCGGCCAGTTGGGCGAAATTGGTCTCCCGCAGAGGTTGCTGCGCAGGATTTTCCAGGTAAGGCAGCATGCTGACCGAATCAAGTTGCCGTGAATCGGGCACTACATCGCGCACATCGATCCCGGCTATTTCGCCAAACAACTCGAACACGTCGGCGATATTGACCATGGCACCTACCTCGCGGCCGGGCTCTGCAACCAGCGACCCGGCAACAATGAGCGGTGTCCATACGCCAGTCTGGTAGACAGAACCCTTGGCGCGTACGGGGTTGAAGGGTGCCTTCACGACCGGTGCGTAGCTGCCATTGTCACCGAGCACCACGATCATGGTATTGGCATGTTCCGGCCTAAGCTGCAGCGTGCCGTTGTTGAGCGTCGCGATGCCGGTCTCGATCAGCACACGGCCGATCTCTGTATCCATCGATTCGATCATCTGGTTGCTCAGTACCCGCTGATCCGCCACCGCCGCACAATCAAAATTATCGGTCGGCACGGAACCTGCCACCAGCAGTGAGGTGGGTGGCTGCTGGAAGGGCGAGTGCGCGGAAGAGAAAGACACCGTTGTCATCCACGGAGCCCCGGCGGGCTGGCTGTTGATCCAGTCGATCGCCCAGTCGCTTTCAAGGCTTGAGCGATACCCGCGAGCCGCCCCGGATGGATCTTCCGGAGAGAACACCTCGAAGGAGCCGTCCGGTTCATTCACTACCGCCTGACCGACGTAGTAGCCGTTCTGCAGCGTGAAATCAACGTTGGCGGGCGGAGCCCCGGCAGAGCATGCCGCGTTGGGAACGAAAATACCCCCACGCTCGAGACAGGTGCGCCCGGGCGCAGACATCTGCGCATCGCCGACCAGTTCTTCACAGCTATTGTCGGTGAAATAACAGGCGCCCGCATCGGCGCCATTGGCCGCTTCGCTGCCCGGCACGAAACCACAGGCGTAGCTGACGCCGGCCGCTGCAACACCGCCCGCGGTTGTATCGATGGGGAAGGGCGCGCCCTCCTGCCAGCCTTTGAAGAAATCCCATCCCAGCTGGTGCACCGCGGTCATGCCCAGCGGATTGTTGTCGGCGCCGGTCTGGTTCACGTTGGAGCCCGTGAGGTGGAACTTGCCAAACAGCGCGCTCGCATACCCGCGCTCGCGCAGAATCACCGGCGTGGTGCTTTCGTAGGGCGAGACCTGCGAGTTGGCGAGATCAACGGAGAGGATCGCGTCGGTCACGTTGGTGCGCAGCGGGTAGCGGCCCTCAAACAGCAGCGCCCTGCTGGGCGAACACTCGGGCATCGCCCACATATTGCGAAAGCTCACGCCGGCACCGGCTATGGCCTGGATGTTGGGTGTTCGTGGCGGCGCGGCGCCACCGAAGCCGAAAGACGGCATCTGGTCGATACCGACATCGTCGAGGATGAAAAACAGAATATTCGGTGGCGTGTCCTGCGGGCTGGAAATAGCGTTGTCTTCACCGTCACTGCAGCCGTGCAGGAACGTGAGCAGTGCAGTGCCAATCAATAATTTTAGTGGATAACGCATGCTATGTGCCCGTCCGTACAGTGATGGAGTTTGCATTCTGGTGCCCTTCCCCCTCGGGATCGGCGATGCCAGATTGCCACCTCCAAACCCCGCAAGAATCTCACGTTCCCTGTCAGGTTGAAAGCCGGGGCATGGGGAGCCCCTGCCTCGCTGCCCCGGGGCTGCAGTAACGGTCTACACTATGGTCTCGAATCACATCTGACAGGGCTCACGCATGCAACTTCGACGCAGACACTTACTGCAACTCGGCGCGGTCGCCGCAACAACACCGCTTATCAGTGCCTGCGGCGGCGGGCCAGAGGTGAGCATCGACAGTTCACTGCCCAACGGGCCGTTCGGGCCGGAAGCCACCGCCGAGGAGGTGACGCGCGGGCTTGATCTGAGCGGCCAGACCGCGCTGGTTACAGGCTGCAATTCCGGTCTGGGTTATGAAACACTGCGGGTGCTGGCGCTGCGCGGAGCGCGTGTGATTGGCACCGGGCGAACACTGGAGAAAGCCGAGGCCGCCTGTGCCAGTGTCGACGGCAACACGGTACCGCTGGCGCTCGAGCTGTCTGAGTTCGACTCGGTGCTGGCCTGCGCCGAGGCTGTGCGCGCAATGGATGCAGAGTTCGACATGCTCATTCTCAACGCCGGCATCAACACCTTCG
>TARA_R110002073_G_scaffold87613_2_pt1 | contig 11430 bp, 8 predicted proteins | sample TARA_R110002073 | Tara Oceans TARA_R110002073 (sample SAMEA4397174) | marine metagenome | biome: Polar Biome; feature: [DCM] deep chlorophyll maximum layer (ENVO:01000326); material: water (ENVO:00002006), including particulate matter (ENVO:01000060) such as... | depth 40 m
ACTAACTTTGGTGAGGACACTACCCTCAAAGATCCAAAACGTAACTTTAGATTTATCGTTGAATTTAACGGTATCAACGCTACCCCCGGTGGTGCTCTTGCTTGGTATGCCAAGTCTGCACAGAAGCCTTCATTCGCTGTAGCCAGCACAGAACACAAGTATCTTAACCATACCTTCTATTACCCAGGCTCGGTTACTTGGAATCCAATTTCCATTACCATGGTCGATCCTGTTGAGCCAGACATGACTGCTACATTCGCTGACATTCTTGTTCAGAGTGGATACTCTCCACCAACCGATACTACTTCTCTTGGTACTATTTCCAAGGCAAAGGCAGCAGGCGCTCTCGGTATCGTTACTGTCACCCAGATTGACTCAGACGGCAATCCGCTTGAAACTTGGACTCTTTGGAACTCTTTTGTTGAAGATGTCAAGTTTGGCGATTCACTCTCTTACGGTGATGATGAGCTTACTGAAGTCTCTGTGACTCTCAAGTACGACTGGGCAAGAGTAGTGACCACCACAGACTCTTCAGCAGTAAGTGGCGGCGGTCGAGAGTTCTTCAAGGTATAATTTAGACAATATAAAACGCGAGGTGTAAATTGTCAAGAAACAAGAATCGTGTTGGAAACACAGTCCAGCACGACACAAGCCCCCCAGCAGACAATGGCGGTGGCTTTTCATTTGTGGTTCCAACAGAGTTTGTGGACCTTCCTTCACAGGGTCGCTTTTATGCACAAGGTCATCCTCTGCACGAAAAAGATAGCGTAGAGATAAAGCAAATGACAGCGAAGGAAGAGGACATCCTCACTTCCAGATCACTTCTGAAAAAAGGTGTTGCGCTCGATAGACTCATTCAAAGTTTAATTGTGGATAAGTCCATTGATCCTTCTACGCTTTTGGTAGGAGATCGCAACGCCATCATTGTTGCAGCTAGGGTCTCAGGATACGGGAATGATTACTCAACAAGTATTGTTTGTCCTGCTTGTGAAACTAAACAAAACTACACTTTTGATCTTAATACTGCAAGTATTCTACATGGACAGGTTAATTCAGAGTTGGAGGTATCAGACAATAATGACGGCACGATTACTTGCATTCTTCCAAAGACGCAGGCTACACTTGTTATAAGACTAATCACAGGCAAAGAAGAAAGAAAACTTCTTAAGACCACGAGCGATCAAGGTCTTGTCTCTAGCCAGCTTGAATCTGTCATTGTGAGCGTAAACGGCGACTCTTCACCGCAAGCCATTCAGTATGCAGCACACAATCTTCCGTCTTTTGATTCACGACATCTTCGTATGATTCTAAAAGATGCCACTCCAAACATCGATCTAAGCCAGCAGTTTGTCTGCTCCAGTTGCGAATTTGCGCAACAAATGGAGGTGCCGCTGACTGCGGACTTTTTTTGGCCTGACCGATGATTACAGTGAAGGTTTATACGAACAGATTTTTTTCTTAAAGTATTCGGGTGGATGGAGTTTTGCTGAAGCGTATAACCTCCCTGTGGGGCTTAGAAATTGGTTTGTTAAACGCACCATAAAGCAAATGGAAATGGAATCGGAAGCAATGGAACAAGCTTCTAAGGGCGGCGGCAAATCACAAGAACTAACGCCCTTTAACCAACCACAAATACCTAAGACCTTCTAGATAGAGCACCCTTCGGGGTGCTTTGCTTTTTGGGGTGTAGGCTATTTATAGGGAGAGGTACGCTTTATGGCTGAACGTTTTACTGATGCTGAACTTGCAACACAAAGAGATTACTTAAAAGGCTTATCAACCATTAGGGATATGAGAAGGGAGTTAGCAGATTTTTCCAAAGAAGAATTAGATGCTATGATAAGAATTGGCGGCTTAACCACAGAACTTGAACAAGCTATCCTTAAACAAAAAGATTCTATTGATGCTTCTGTTGCTTCTTTGGAAAGAATGGTTAGAGAACAGGAAGCAGCAGCCCAAGCAGCCCAAGGTACATCAAAAGAACTAGAAAAGCAACAATTTTTGATAGAAGCACAAATTGAGTTAGAAAAAGAAAAACAACTTCAAAGAAATGAAGGTACTGCCGAATATACCAAGGGCTTGGAAGACATAGAATCTTTACAAAAAAAACTAGATGAACTTACTGAAAAGATTTCCAATAATATAGGAAGTGCTGCTGACAACTTTAAAAGAGCAACCGAAGAGAGTTCTAAACTTCTTGGTAGTATGCTTAAATTAGATAACCCGGCTCAAGCAGTTGGCAAAAACCTAAAAAGTATGACTACCAGCCTTATGCAAGCGGGAAAAGCAAAATTTCCACAATTTGCTAAATTTGCTAATTCTGTTGGTCCTGTTGTCTCTGTGGTAGCACAGATCGTTGGCTCTATTATAGAACTAGCCACCGAAATGGTAAACACATCTAACAGAATCCAGAAAGCCACAGGTGTAAATGCTCAGTTTGCAGACTCAATCACTATGGGTTATAAAGAAACGCGAGAATTTGGTGGCACTCTTAAAGATCTAGAAGCAGTTGCAGTCGATCTATCAAAGACTTTCACCGACTTTACCATGCTTAATGGACAGATGGCACAGTCTCTCGCAAGAACTGGCACATTATTAGGCAAACTCGGAGTATCTTCACAAGACTTTGCAAAAGGCATCCAATTATCTACCAAAGCATTTGGTATGACAGTAGAAGAAGCGGAGCAGGCACAGTTGCGACTTGCTGCTCTAGCACAAGACATAGGCGTTGCACCCTCTCAGATGGCTACTGACTTTGCCGCCGCAGGACCACAACTTGCTAAATTTGGTAGTAATGCAGAAGCCACCTTTAAGAGACTAGCCGTGACCGCAAAGTCAACCGGTATCGAAATTAACAGACTGTTGAGCATTACAGAAAAGTTTGATACATTTGAAGGTGCCGCAACTCAAGCAGGTAAACTAAATGCTGCTCTTGGTGGAAACTTTGTTAACGCGATGGAACTACTGACCGAGACTGATCCTGCTGCTCGTTTTGACATGATGACTGATGCAATTAAGGATGCTGGTTTATCCTTCGATGAAATGTCTTACTACCAGAAAAAGCTCTATGCAGAATCTATGGGGCTTTCAGATGTAAACGAACTTGCTCTTGCACTTTCAGGCAATACAGACCTGCTATCACAAAACTTAGGTAAAACATCAGCAGAGATAGAAGAGACTGCTAAACGTGCACAGCAGATGCAAAGCATACAAGAACAGTTGAACCTTCTATTTGCCGACATGGTTCCTATTATTGAGCCTGCTATTTCAATGTTAAGAGATTTTGTGAGTGTATTGCTTGATAATAAAGATACAGTAAAGGCTGTATTAGGTGCCTTAACTTTGGGATTTGGATTATTTGCCCTAACAATTGCTCCTATACCAATAGCAGTAGGAATGATTACATCGGCGCTAGGAATTTTGGGGCATCTCCTATTCAGAGAAACATGGGCTTCATCTTTCCTCGATGGTATCGGCAAAATAGGCAACGGCTTTAGTTCAATAGCAGAAATGGCTGGCATGGCGTCGGGAGATGTAAAGAGTCTAACGGGAGACATGGATGATTTAGGTCAGTCAATGTTCAAGGGTAAGTCAATTAAGGTTGGTGCAGAGATGACATCAACGGCTCTTGAGGGTATGCAAGAATCAACCATGGCTGCCGCCTCAACAACAAAAGCAGCCGCACCTGTTCTTGCAACTTCTAATGCAGTATCAAATGCAGTCAGTAATGCGAGCACCACAAACAATAACTACAACGGCTCTACCGGAGAAACCAAAGTTAACATCAACTTTGCCAATAAGAGATTCAAAGACTTCTTTGATGTTGAGGTCGAAAACTCTATTGGTAGAGCAGCAAGAAAGGCGGTAATCTAAAATGGCTCTTGAATTTGACATAAGAAAGTATAACCCAGAAGACAACACACTTATTGATGGATCTGATGCTCTCGCAAACCAGCGAGATCAAGTAATCTCATTTCAGAATATACGCAACCAAGAGTCTGTATTCTTCAAGGCTTTCATCACAGCGTTCAGCGATACATATTCTCCAAACTTTAATAGCGTAGAGGTGTTCGGCAGAACCGATCCAATACAACAGTACAAGGGAACCAGCAGAAGTATTACGCTTGCTTTTAAGGTCCCTGCTGCTTCCGAGAGCGAGGCGTTTGAAAACCTTGGCAGAGCAGGAAAACTTATCCAAATGCTCTATCCCAGTTATGCAAGCGTCTCCAATGCCCTCACTCTTTCAGAGGCTCCGCTTGTTCGCTTAAAAGTTATGAATCTGTTAAGTAAGATAGATCATGAAAGCGCTAGAATAGAAAGCTTTTTTAGTTTATCAAATTCTTTAACTGATTTTTACTCAGACTATAAGTCAACAGCGGCACCAGATAAAGGCGTGCTCGGCGTCATAACATCTTGCACCGTAAACCATGGACTTGAAAGCGAAGGTGCATTTTCAAAAATAGATGAAACAGGAGAGGAGCCGACCGGGGTTCCGAATACAATACTTCCAAAACTAATAGAAATAAATGTTAGTTTTGCTCCAATACACGAAGATACCATTGGCTTCGTGGGTGATCAGAGTGAGTTTAATAACGCACCGTCATTCCCTTATGGTGTTTCGTTGAGAAAGAATACAACTGAAGGTAATATCCCCACTGTTGTGTCTAGTAATCAGGCGGAACAAGAAAAGACATTAGAAGAATTAAGGCAGGCTGCTGCAAGCGCTCAACAAGCGGAAGATTTGGCGAAAGCGCAATTGGACAAAACTAAATCTAAAATGGGAAGATCGAGAAAAGGGGGTTCTAGAAATAGAAAACTCTCAGAGCGAGCCCTCGGAGAACAGCAAACATTTGAAGAATTAGAACAAGCTTCTGATTCGGCACAAAGTCAATATGACGCACTTGCAACAGAAATGGGATACTTATAGGATAAACAAATGGCTAATGTAAGAAACAAAGAAAGAATAGTAGATAATGATATAGACCACTACAAAGACCTTGTGGGCAAGAGAGGCAAGAAAAGTGTAAGGCATTACACAACGCCCATATTGCAGCATCCTACTATATCTGAGAGAGCAGGCACCCCAACCACCGCTCACCTATGGACTGCTGGAGATCGTTTCTACAAGCTAGCACATCAGTATTATGGCGATGTGGACTTTTGGTGGGTTATCGCTTGGTGGAATGGTTATCCAACCGAAGGGCACATTAAAACTGGCAACTATATTGAGATACCTTTGGACCTACCTGCTGCTCTTGAAGCGCTAGGAATTTAAAATGGCTAAAATAGAAACACCTTGTTTTAACATACTCGATCCTCTTTCCAGACTTGAAACTTATACAAAAGATTATAATACTGCTCTTGAAAATGTTTACGACATAATATATTCTGACGCAGAGTGGGCTTCTCTTGTCGCTGATTATGATTTGGAATTATTGAATCTTCCTGAAGAGACTTTTGGAACCAGACCAGACTGGGATGTAATTTACAATTATTCATATTCTAGTACTGAACCCGGCATGAGGGGATCCAGCGTTGATCCGTTCGGCGCGACCAGAGAGCCTCTAAAACAATTGGAACTTGACTATAAGATACTAAAAACTGCCATTAGTACTTTTTTACCTTATATTGAAGAAGCAAAAAAAGAACCAACAATTTTACCAGAAGTCTATGATTCTCTTTCTAAATTACAATCTTACTTAAATTTTGATAGCGATCAAAAACAAAACAACTCTACCTTTCTCGAACAAATTTCATCTTGGAAACGAGAGTATTTTGAACTTGATTACATTCCTGCTGGAACCTTACAAGAATTTGATTCGATATATTCTACCGAATTAGATGAATTAACCAGAAAAATGTCCATCGTTGCCCTGGACGCTACAAAAATTTGCCCCGACGACATCTACGAGCTTGTTAAAAATGGTGTCATCAAATTATTTGACGATGCCATTAAGCAGAGTATGGACATCGTTGGCATGGCAAACGACCCCGGCGGTGGAATATCAAATTATACAGATGAAGAATTACAAAACATTTCAAGCAATAACCTCTTATACAACAGAGCACAAAAGCTCCTAAAACTTCGTGCCCTAAGAGAAAGCCTTAAAGCGACAATTGAATCATTTGCAGGAGATAACTTAGCATACTCTGAACAATGCCTGTTGCTCACCTTTATTGATGAATTAATAGAAATTTCGGGAAAAGAAAAATCTTATCCTTATTATTCAAGTGCTTACAACAATCCAATAAAAATAGGCGGTAATCCTTTTGCGTTCACAAACAGTCTTGTCACCGACTCTAGCCAAAAAGAACTTTTTGAATTAAAGCAACAAGTTGTTTCTCAATTGATGCCTTATATTAGATTGTCCAAAGTTGAAAAAAATTCCCAAGGTGTTGATCAGGAAATACCCATAACATTTGATACAAATATATCTAATGATCTAAAAGGTGCAAAAAATACTTTACAAAGACAAAGAGGCTATGGCGTTGGTTTGCAAGATTTTACTTTTTCTTACGAAGGGACCGATCCGTTTTCTGCAAAAAAAGCCATAACTGCTAAAATAACTTTATTTTCCTCTACCTTTGATGACCTTTTAAAAGAAAGAGGTCGTTTTAGGTATGCCGATCTGGCTTTGAAAACTGGTGGCGTTGCGGCAAGTCAAATAAAGAATCTAACCAAGATTCAAAAAGAAAACGCTGATAAACTAAATTTTAGACTAAAAGCAGTTGTAGGATGGAATGTCCCAAGAGAAACTTTTGTTGGCTTAACGCCAGATCAGAAAAAAGCAATATACAATTCTTATATAACAATTTATCTCACTCCGACAATTCACTCATTTGATTTTGATGAGACGGGAGCAGTTATTTTTAGTATTGAATATCTTGCTTATATAGAAGATGTGTTTGCTCAGTCTCAATTTAATATTTTTTCATCTCTTATAAAAGAAACAGAAATTAGAAACACGATTCTACAATTTCAAAAAGAAAAATCTTGTGGCGAGAATAAAGAAGAATATGAAAAATTGGTTAAATTTGATGAAAAATTTGTCACAAAGTTAAACCTACGGGCATATTCAGATCTTGTTTCGGAGTTGGCTGCGAGAGATAAAATTTATTATCTAAACCTCTCCAATAACGATGTTGCTAAATTACTAGAAGATCCGTATACAGACGAGGTAAAGTTTCCCGAACCGTTTTCGAGCGCTGGCTTGAGTATTGAAAGAATAAAAGACATTAGAGATGCTCTGCAAACTAGCATGGACGGCGAAGATGGGGCTGAACGTTCGATTCAAATGCTTAGCTCAATAGCTGCTTCACAAGACAACAACTCTCTTGCTTTTTTCTATATTCAAGATATCGTTACTGTTGCGATGCACTTGATAGAACAAGAGCTAGAAAAAGCACAAAATTTAGAAGAAACAGAATATTACAAAGAAGCTGCAAAGTTTTTTACTTACGGCAGCGCCAAAGAGTTTAAGAAATTACTATCCGAAAAACAATTCAAGTTTAAAAATTCTTTACAGCAATTTCAACAAATGAGAATAATTCTCGGACCAGCAGAGATTTACTCTCCAGCTAAGGGATTTAAATCAACCTTTACAACGCTTGGTGATATACCAATTTCATTAAATTACTTTTTTGAATTTTTATCTAAGAAAGTAATTTCAAAAGAGATTATAAATTACCCACTATCTAAATTCGTAAAAGAACTTTGTAATGATTTAATTACAAATTTTCTAAATTCAGAAAGTTGCGGCAGAGTTAATACATCTCAAAGATTAAACATTAATAGTACAAGCGTAATTGCTTACAATAGAGACTCAAATAGCAGGGGCAAGTGGTCATCTGGGAATCCTCCATTGGATGATTTAACTTTTCAAACAGTTATAAACAAATACATTAGAAAGGACGGAGAACCGCTGCTCTTACTTAGTGGTAAAAGAGATGTACCAATTACCAATTTATCTTTGAACAGAATGATAAATTATTATGTCTTCTCCATAGGAAAAAAAACAGCAGCAGATGATTTTGTTGGAGATAAAGGCAAAGATGCTGCTAGGGGCATTTTTCATTACGTCTTGGGTCGAGATAAAGGAATAATAAAAAATATAAGTCTTGAAAAAACAACGACAACTGGGCTCAAAGAGGTTCGATTTGAACAAGAAGGGTACGACGGTTTATCTCAACTAAGAGAGGTCTATAATGTCACGGTTGATTCTTTTCTAAATGTTCAGACTTTTCCAGGCACATACATCTATGTTGAGCCAAGAGGTTTCTCTCCAAACACACAAGAAGATTTAACAAGATATGGCATAGGAGGATACTGCATGATAACGAAAACCACTCATTCTATAAAACCGGGCGATGCCACAACAACCCTTAATGCTGCCTGGGTTGCAAGCAAAAAAGGAGCCCAAACTGATAAGGGGGCAACTAAAAGAAAGCCTGAAGCCTCTAGTGTTCAAAAATGTGTATCAACTCCAACTTTTAGAACAAATGATAGGTGGGATATATAATGGGTATTTTTTATAAAGAATCAAATTCTGAAAGCACTATAGATCTTTATGAAAAATCTATTATTTATAAAGCAGATATTATGGATTTTTATGAAAAATATTCTAATGTCGTAGATTTCAATTTAGGTGAAAAATATTTGTTTGGTAGGGTTAACAAAAATTTTGTAAGTATACAACCTGATCGATTGCTTACAACTTTTGCTAATATAGAAAACCAAAGAAGCACTGATTCAGTAAAAGTATTAAACTTTGTAGCGGATGGATTTCAAGAGTTATCTAGGCAGTTTAGAAAAGCTGCTCAAATTGGAAAAATTGATAGAAATGATGACTACCTCACAAACCTTGTAGCATATGAGGGCTATAGAAGTCCTGATTCTTTATATATAAATTATCTTTCAGATTTAATTTCGGCTATTGGTACAAAGTTTGAAGATGATAATACCATCATTAAAGATTTTGATCATTTTATTCTTAATTTAATTACTTTTATGGGTGTGGCAGGGCAAACTTATCCAATCACAAAGACCGGATTTATTCGTAGCCGACATTGCTCACCTTTGGTTAGCGGACTAAGCATTGAAATTGCAGATCTTACCTATACAAACGATCAGCAAAAAATTGAAGTGTTTAGAGAAAGTAGAAATTTTGAATATTATCTTAATGCTTGCAATAGTTTTGGTTTTATGGTAGATGCACATATTCCCTGGAGGCTGACTTTAGATATTGGGCACGAAGATGTGATAGAAAATTTACTAAAGCCAAGAGGCTACTCATCTGTTGATTCACTCTTGCTTGTAGGTTATAGAAAATCACATTTATCTTACTATGCCTCCTTCAAGTCTCAGCTTTTACAAATGTACAACACCACTGTAAAACAACAATATTTGGAATATGATAATTGTCTTAAAAAGACTAAAATTATGAGCAGAACAGAATATACATTAGATAAAATCAATAATATTTATAATGAAGATTATTTTATAAAATTATATTGTATGTTTAGATTTATAGAAGAAGAAAATAAACATTCAAAAGCAGAACAGGATCATATTATAACAGACTTTATAAATCTGTCAAGGACGAGTGGTGTAAATTATGCGATAGGATCCTTCGAAAGATTTATCTCGCAACCATTTGACTATCGCGGCTCACTGAGTTACCTTATAAGAGAACAAGAGAAACGAGAGGATGTATGATCTTCCAAACACTGGATGACAAAACAGAGTGTGTCGGTGTCTATGTTGATGGCAAGCTGCACTTCGACCATATCCCCGATGGACTAACAAAAACATGGAAATACACAGGATCCGTTCAAGATCCAGATGTTGAGTTTGCTTGGCTATATTGCGGAGGTAAAAAATTAGAAGAGGTCTGCCCAGAAGATCTAAAAGAGGAGCTTAGCGACCTTCAAAAGACCTTCAAAGCATACCTTCTGTCTCTCTCGATAGGCAAGATCAGCTTGTATGACAACTGTTTCTTTGATCTCGTGCCAAGCGACTTCTTGCTTCAGTTTTGTGAGGTCAGAAACAAGATCACAGAGCACGTTTTTAACAATCACTCTCGTCCTGAAAACTACGTTCACCTTGATCGTACCCACAAGCTTCTCCACAAGATCAGATACCAGAAATTGAACATCAATGTGGATGGATGCCGTCACCTAATGACCAGTACAGGAGACAGAGAAGGCATCAGAAAGCTTGTAAAAAAGAAGTCGCACTATGTGGACTACAATCTTTTTGGAACCGTCACAGGGCGACTGACGACCCATAAAGATAGCACTCCGATCCTCACTATGAAGTCGAAACTTCGCTCTCTGGTTAAACCAACAAACGACTGGCTTGTATCATTTGACTATAACGGAGCAGAGGTGAGAACATTCTTGGCTCTCTCTGGGGTAGAGCAGCCAGAAGAAGACATTCACGAATGGAACATGGAGCACCTCTATGGCGATCACCCTATTGATCGAGAAGAAGCAAAAGTTAGATTCTTTGCTTCATTCTACAACCATGAGGATAATTCTCTAAAAAATTCTGTTTATAGCAGGAACCGTGTTCTTGGTGATTATTTTTATGGCAATCGTGTGATAACCCCATTCAAACGAACGATCACAGTAAATGAAAGAAAGGCTTTCAATTACATTATACAGAGCACAACAGCGGATCTCACTATTGACAGAGCAGTAGAGCTTGATAAGGCGCTTGAGAGCAAAAAATCAAAAGTTGCTTTCATTGTTCACGATGAAGTTGTTCTTGACATTCACGAAGAAGACAGATATATGATACCAGAGTTAAAGGAGGTGTTCCAGAACAACAAACTTGGATCGTTTAGAGTAAATACAAAAGCAGGCAAGAGTTATGGCGAATTGAGGGAGTTGAAGTTATGATATCTTTGATAGGCATAGGAGAAGCAGGATGTAATGTAGTCTCGCTGTTCCAAGATCATAAGGAGTATAACTGCTTCTTGTTCTCGGAAGGTCAGGAGAATACCAAATGGACAAGAAGCTTGCCAAAAGTGGCAAAAGCAGAGGATTGCGAGGATAACGCACCCAAACTTTCATCGTATAAAACCCTACAGGCAGTTCAGGATAGGGTTCAAGTGTTCCTTTGCGGGTCATCGTTCTCAGCAAACTATACACTAGCGATACTACAGCAGATAAGAGAGAAGGAGATAGAGATCTTTTACATCAAACCAGATGTAGACCTACTAATAGGAGATACTAAACTACAAGAGAGGGCAATTTTTGGAATTTTACAAGAATACGCAAGATCTGGATTATTCAGCAGCTTTACAATTTTGTCAAACCCAGCAATAGAGATAACAATAGGCGAGATCCCAATAAAAAAATACTTTGAAGTGATCAACAAGAGTATCTATTATGTTGTTCATTATCTAAATGTTTTTGATCACACAG
>TARA_R110002073_G_scaffold335963_1_pt1 | contig 11422 bp, 4 predicted proteins | sample TARA_R110002073 | Tara Oceans TARA_R110002073 (sample SAMEA4397174) | marine metagenome | biome: Polar Biome; feature: [DCM] deep chlorophyll maximum layer (ENVO:01000326); material: water (ENVO:00002006), including particulate matter (ENVO:01000060) such as... | depth 40 m
TCAATGGAAGACAATAAATCTATGACTTTTAATTGAATGGGAAAATAAGCAATATCAAGAATAGGCCTAGATATCAATAATAAAAACATGAATATGATAACTCCTGTTGTATTAAATAGCAAACCGTTAAAGAATGATGCCAAGAAAAAGCTGATAAGACCAACAGAAAAAATAATCAAACGATGTTTAGGTTTTGATAATTTACCTAAAATGAGCATAATTATTGCAGCTATAACGGCACCTATTGATATTGCCGAACCCAATGCGCCCTCTGAGTGAAAGAATTTCATCATTAACATGGCAGGTGCTGTAACAATAAAACCTTGTGCCAGTCCTTTTAATACCGCTAATTGAAGCATTTTTTTCCAGAGTTTGTGAAATGTAAAGTATAAAAATTTTTCGCCTTTTGGTTTTTCATAGGTTCCAAAATGAAATACGATAGATGCTAAAATGGTGATTCCAAAAACAATCATTGTTATAACTCTATATGCAGCATTAACAGCATCATTTGAAATTTCACCTTCGCCTTCATTTCCGCTAACTAAGAACCATCCAATCATTACAGGAACTATTGACGCAATAATTGTGTAAAGAAATGTTTCTAAACCATAATAAAAATTTCGTGTTCTATCTTTGGTGGTAGCAAGTACCAAATAATCCCTATTTGCCCAATATAAACCAAAAGACATTCCCATAATTAAACCAGCTATTGCTATTCCTGTATAATTAATTTCATCCAAAGACATCATAAACACCATGGAAATACCACTTAATAACATGCCTAAAGAAAATAATCTTTTGATATTAATGGTGTTTAATAAAAACCCATTTATAAAAAAAGTAATGGGAATACCTATATAAATTGCCAGTTGATATAAAATGACTTTAGACGGGTCATCTGAGTTTCTCATGATGTATGAAGCCACAAAAATGTCGATTACGGGCAATACAAATGCATAAATGGTATTTGTAAGGATCAGTATTTTTGCGCTTCTAGTAAAATCTCTTAGTCCTACTCCTGCTAATTTTCCCATTATTTCTCTAGTGTTTTCAATATTTGGTTAATTGAGCAATTTGCAAGACAAACATGTTCATCTGACGCTCCGTAGTAAATTTTGATGGTGTCTCCATCAACTATGTGTCCATTGGTAAAAACAACATTCCCAAAGAAACCAGTTTTCTCATAGGTTGCAATAGGTTCCATAATAGGTTTTTGTGAACGTGCAATTACAATTGAAGGATCTTCCAAATCTAATAGTATGGCACCTAAACAATAGCGATTTTTATCCGTTGCTCCATGATAAATCATTAGCCAACCTTTATCTGTTTTAATTGGTGCAGCACCTGCTCCTAATCGTTTGCTATCAAATTGCCCTTTACGGGTTTTTGCAATACATTTATGATTACCCCAATGAATTGTATCTGGAGACTCTGAAAGCCATATATAATTCCCTCCAAGCTCTGGGCTACTGGGTCTATGCAAAGCGTAGTATTTACCGTTTATTTTTTCTTCAAAAATGGCACAGTCTTTATTATGTGGACTGAAAATCATTCCTTTCTTTTCAAATTTTTTCCAATCCTTAGTGGTTCTTAATCCAACGCCTACGCCATTGGGGGACACCATGGTATAGGTTAAATAATAGACGTCTTCAATTTTTGAAACCCTACAATCTTCAATGCCAAAACTTTCATATTCGCCTTCTCCAAATAGCGAAGGATACATTTCTGATGCTTCAAAGTTGGTTCCTGAGTCACTAAAAAGTAATCTAAGGTGTGATATGGTTGTTAAATAATCTGTGCCATCATAATTGATAACTCTGGCATCTGACGCATCCAGCTTTGGGTCATTAAGGTCGAAATCCAAAATTTCAACTTTACCAAAATCGTTATAAATTGGTACGGACACGACACCTTCTTTTTGAATCGTACGTTCTGCTACACGCACTAAAAGTCCTATTTTTCCATAAAATTTAAAGACACCCGGATTTAGCAAACACTCAATTATCATGTTTTCATTACTGGGTTCTAAATCTTTGGGAGACAATAATGGATTTTGTTTATATCGAATTGCAATATCTGCCATATCTAATTTAATATTGAAGGATAAAAGAATATCGTTTTTTATTTAGCAAGCATAAAAAAAGAGAAGTAGCAATTATTAAAACAACTACTTCTCTACAAATTAAACTAAACTCAAAAATAATAATTTATAAAAAAATCTTAATATTAATAACCTGAATTTTGTGTAATTGTACCTCCAGACTTATCAATATCTAGTTGGGGTATTGGGTATAGGCTATGCTGACTTTGGAAACCTTTACTAGCAAGCTCGGTTTCGGCAGTGCCCCATCTTTTTAAGTCATTAAATCGTTGAGATTCAAAACCTAACTCAACGCGTCTTTCAGACATCAACCATCCTTTTATTTGAGATGCATCGGTTGAACTTGCTCTATCTGGTAACGTTCCAGGGGGTATCACTGAGCCATCGACCGTAGAACTTGTTCTGGCTCTTTTTCTTATTTGGTTAATAATAGCCAAAGCTCCAGGATAATCTTCAGTTTCATTTAGCGCTTCAGCTTTCCATAGTAAAACATCTGCATAACGGATATACACTTTATTGCCATAATCAATTAATCCAGTTCTACTACCTATTAATTTTGGAGAACGCTTATCGCCAGAATCAGCAGTAGTAGTATATAATAATCTAGGATCATTTGGTTCAAAAGCCGCAACAAAATCATCTGTTGGGGAAAAGAATCCCCACCCAATTACAAAACGGATTCCATTATTAATATTAGGTGTTTCATCAGATCGATGATCATAAGCTAAAATTACTTCATTGTCAGTAAATTCAAGATCAGCATCAAAACTATCAAAATATTCAGTATTTAGACTGTAATTCCCTAAGCCATCTAATTCTGTGATTAAACTTAAAACTGTCGGCCAATCTTTAGCAAATAAAGCAACTTTAGCTTGTAAAGCAATAATGGCACCTTTTGAAGCTCTCCACGGTTCTGAAGCATCAGGGTATTTAGCATTAGATGCTAACGATTTAGCAGCTTCCAAATCTGCTGCTATTTGAAGCAACACATCTTCCTTAGAAGACCTCACTGAAGCCTCTATTGCTTCTTGAAATGATTCTGGAGATTTAGTTAACAATGGTACATCTCCAAAATTATTTACCAAATCAAAATAATAATAGGCCTTTAAAAAATAAGCTTCTGATAATAGTTGATTTTTACGGGCTTCGCTCATTCCAGAATTCGGAACTGTTTCGCCATCAGTTAAAAAACCGATTGCTAAATTTAATCTATTAATACCGATATAATTGTATACCCAAATTCCATTAAAAGCTTGATTTTCTGGAGTAAATGAAAAATCACTTACTTTGTCCATCCAAGGCTGGTCGCCATCAGGACTCCATTTCTTATTCATATCATTAGAAGCAATATCTTGTAATACAATATCATTTCTAAATACGGTTCCTAAATCCCATCTCCAACCTGGCACAACACCATTCAACGTATTGCTAAGTGGTTGATATGATGAGCTTACCAATGATTCTAAAGTAACTTCAGCTAACCCAGAGTCAACTAAATTTTCAGTTAATTTCCCTATTGGCTCATTATCTAATTCATCTGTACAACCAACTAGAGTGGCAGTAAAGAAGAACATAATAAGTATACTTTTAAATATTTTTTTCATTATTAATGTTTTTAAAATTAAAATTTAACGTTTACACCAAAAAAGACAGATGTTGAAGATGGGTACGTTCCATTATCTACTAATCCTGAAACTTCTGGATCTAAACCAGTATAATCTGTTGATGTAAATAAGTTTTTACCAGAAATATATAAGCGCATATTTTGGAACCCTTGAATTCCATCTATTGTATATCCAATTTCAATATTTTTAAGACGAAAATAGGAGGCATCTTCTACAAAAAGACTTGAAACATTACTGCTTCCGTTATCGTTAAATGCCACTCTAGGCATACTATTTGTGCTACCTTCTCCATCCCAAGCCCCTAAAATAGCTGTTGTATAGTTGAACGGGCGTGTATCAAAATCTACAATTTTCTTTCCGTCATTGTATTTTTCAATACCACTAACACCTTGAACAAACAGGGAGAAATCGAACTTCTTATAGTCTGCATTAAATGCAAAACCATAGATTAAGTCTGGGATTGAAGATCCTAAAAATTCTCTATCAAAGTCAGGACTAATTTTGCCATCTCCATTAACATCTTTAAATTTTATATCTCCGGGTTGTGCATTTCCGGATGTTAAATATGCATCAATTTCAGCTTGATTTTGGTAAATCCCAACCATTTTATATCCGTAATATGAATTCAAAGATTGCCCAACAACTGTTCTATATTTATCGGTAACTATGCTAGGTACATTTGGATGTAATTTTTCAACATTATTTGTCAATGTTGAAAAGTTAGCATTGATACTATATTTAAATTCATGGTCTGAATTTCTATAATTAGCAGAAAATTCAAATCCTTTATTACTAACTTCTCCAGCATTTACAATTGTAGGTGCCAAATCTCCATGTAATCCAGGTAAACCTACAGGTAATAATATGTCGGTCGTGTTTTTTATGTAGTATTCAGCATTTAACACCAACTTATTGCTTAAGAATCCAACATCTATACCTATATTTTTTTGAGTAGAAGTTTCCCATTTTAAATCTGGGTTACCAAAACGTTCTCTTCCCGGAATATCTCCAGCCCGAAGTAGCTCTAAATAAGAATAATCATCAATATTTTGATTTCCTACTTGACCCCAACTTGCTCTTAATTTTAAATTAGATAACCAATCCGCATCACTTAAAAAGTCTTCATCTGATATTTTCCACCCTGCAGAAATAGAAGGAAAATAACCCCAACGATTGTTCTCAGAAAAACGTGAAGAAGCATCAGCTCTTAAATTTGCAGTTATCATATATTTATTATCTAATACATACGATGTTGAACCAAATACAGAAAACAACCCATATTCTGATGCATTACCTGAATTATTAACATCTAGACTCAATTCTCCTTGATCTAAATATCTAAATTCATCAACTGTATATGGAAATCGTGCTCTACTAGCACCAATAAAAGATTCATAATTTGAAACCAATTCGGTTCCAACCATAGCACTAAAGTCATGTCTCTCATTAAACGTTTTTAAATAATTTAATGTATTACTAAATGTAAAGGTAAAGGCCTCCCCTCTTAATTCACCTAAATTATTTGGTCTATTTCGTCTGCCTAATCCTTGATCAATAGCGCTTCCACCGGCATCATCATCACCATAATTCACATTAAAGGTTTTATCGTGATAAAATGTTAAATCTATACCAACATTACTTCTAAAAGTAAGGTCTTTCGTTATTGCATACTCACCATAAATATTACCAAATGTTTGAAATTTTGTAGTTCGGTCATCAGAAAAATATGCCTGAGCAATAGGATTTCCTACCATTTCATACATGGTTCTGTTTAAACCTACATCGTAACCAGTTGGGGTGAAAAAAGGCATATCAGTAAAAGGGTCTCCTACTGAATAAGTAGGGTCATTTACATCTTTGAAAACTGGAATAACAGGGGCTCTTAATAAAGCAAATCTTATTAAACTTTCGCCAGTAGAAGGCACCTTATCTTGAATTGAATATGATAACTGGAGATTTGTTCCAACTTTAAGTTTATCTGTTAATTGAGCATTGATATTGGTTCTGAAATTCAACCTTTGATATTTATCATTGTTATAAACAACAATACCATTTTCACCATAATATCCTAAGGACATTAAATATTGAACTTTATCACTACCGCCACTAGCTGATAATTGTAAATTTTGCGATGAACCCGTTTCAAATAACTCATCAAGCCAATTGGTGTCTCCAAAATCTGCTCTTCCTTTATCTGCTGTATAAGGATTTGTACCTGTAAATGTATTGTTCCAAGCTTTCTCAGTAACATCCATGTACTGAGAAGCATTTAACATGGTAGGAAGATTTGTAGCGTTTTGAACTCCGTAAAAGTAGCTCGCTTCAAGAGTCATTTTTCCTTTTTTACCACTTTTGGTTGTAATTAAAACAACACCTGCTGATGCTCTTGCACCATAAATTGAAGCGGCCGCGGCATCTTTTAAAACTGTCATCGATTGAATATCTGATTGGTTTAAAAAAGAGATATCACGAGATGGCACTCCATCTATAATATATAATGGTGTATTGTTGCCAATTGTTCCAACCCCACGAATAGTGACTTCAATATTCCCTCCAGGAGCACCACTACTTGAAGCAACTTGCACACCTGCAACTTGTCCTTGTAAAGATTGTGCTACATTTGAAGTTCTAACCTTGGTTAAACCTTCTACATCAACAACGGCCAAAGCCCCAGTTAATGTTGATTTTTTTCTTGATGAATATCCAACAAGAACAATCTCATCAAGTGACTGCGAATCTTCTATCAATACGACATCAATTACTGTCTTTCCGTTAATAGAAACCTCCTTGGTTACATATCCCAAAAAACTAAAAACCAAAACGGCGTTTTGATCTGCATTATCGATTGTGTAGTTACCATCAAAATCGGTTACAGTTCCTTTAGATGTGTTTTTTATAATAATATTAACCCCTGGAATGGCACCATTGTTATCTGAAACAGTACCTGTAACTGTTTGAGCAAATAACGTGCTCCCTGATAATATTGCGCAAATCAAGAATATGTTATAAATAATATTTTTTTTCATGATAAGAATGTTTTTAATTGATTCATAATTTGAGTAGTTTTTTTCATAATTCTAAATTATTAAATGGATTAGTTAATGTTTAGTTTGTTAATATGATTATATTTAAAAATCACATTATAAAGGTAGGTGTCGGGTACATAAAACACTGTACACTATTTCATCAATAGTGTACACTAGTTGTAATTGTCTTATTTTAAGCTAATTACCTTAGTGTGTTCTGGAGTTGATAGTTTTTAGGAGTGCTGCTATACATTTTTTTAAACTCCCTATAAAAATAAGAGCGGTTATTAAAACCTGATTGATAACACACTTCTGAGACGGTACAATTACTTTTTCGTAATAATTCGGCAGCGTACTTTAGCCTAATAGTACGTATTAAATCTCCAGGAGAAAAGCCAAAGTTTTGTTTAATCTTTCTATATAGTTGTGAATTACTAATCCCTAACTGTTCTTCAATAAATAAGCTTTGTAAGTTTTCATTGTCTATATTACTGCGTATTAATTTAATAACATTTCTTAGTAATTCTTTATCTTCATTATCCACAGGAAGGTTTTTAATGTTCTCTATAAAGGTGTCTTGAGATAGATGTTTTAAAATAAGCTCCCTTTCTTCAAGAAGCTTTTGCACCCTAATAAGAATATGATCTGGATGGAATGGTTTGGCGATATATGAGTTTGCACCACTCTCCAATCCTTCAATACGGTGTAGAACTGAACTTTTTGCGGTAAGCATTATTACAGGAATATGACATGTTTTATTATCGTTCTTAACTTTTTTGCAAAGCTCTATACCATCCATTATCGGCATCATAACATCAGTAATAATGATATCAGGAATCTCGGTTTTCATGATGCCTATGGCTTCAGCTCCATTATTAGCTATGATGATTTTATACTTTTCTTTTAACAATTCATTCAAAAAAAGTTGAATTTCTTTTTCGTCCTCAACGATTAATACCACTTTACGCTGCTCTAAAAATGCTTCTAGGGATGACATTTTATTAAATGTATCTTCATGGTCAGCCGGAGTTTCTTCAAGAATATTTTTAAGATAATCCGAAATCAGAATTTGACTTCCCTCTGTGTCAATTTCGTTTTCTTTAAATAACTGTTTACTACAAGGGAGATTGACTGTGAAAATTGTAACATTATTTGATTTACTAGAAACACCTATTTCACCTCTTAAAACGGTTACTAATTTTTTAACATACGCTAAGCCAATACCTGTTCTAAACAAACCTGTATCTGGTTCATCGACATTTTCTGTTAAGAAAAACCTATCAAATAAAGATTCCAGTTTTTCTTTAGGAATGCCTTTGCCTGTGTTGGATACTTTAATTGAAAGTGTTTTTATTGTATCTCCCTGTATGCTAAACTCCAATTTTATATTGCCCTTTTTGGGTGTATATTTAAACGCATTAGACAACAAATTGAAAATAATTTTTTCAATTTTATCTTTATCGTACCATCCGATTAGCTCAGGTGGCAATTCCAAATCGTATTCAATATTTTTATCTAATGCCCATTCATCAAAAAGTTCAGCAATTTGCTCAATCAAATTAACTAAATCGAATTGTTTTACAGTAACTTCTAAATAATCATACTCAGCTTTTCTAAATTCGAGTAATTGTTGTGTTAAGAAAAATAGCCTTGAAGAATTACGCTGTATCATATTTATGAATTTCTTACTTCTTTCTCCCAGATTCTCTGATTCTGCAAGTTTTTGAACAGGGCCAACTATTAAGGTTAAAGGCGTTTGAAATTCATGTGCTATATTTGTAAAAAACGTAAGCCGGTTTTGGTGAATTTCTTCTTCGCGTTTTTGAAAAATAATATTTTGTCTTAATTTATACTGCTTATTATAATAGCTCCACACAAAAAGAAGAAAGAGAAAAATAAGAAATAAATAAATAGCAATAGCCAAATTTGTTTGCCAAAATACAGGTTTAATTTTAATATCAATGGCATGAACTGGACGACTCCAAACACCATCGCTATTAGACCATTTAATCCATAAAGAATAAAACCCTTTGGGCACATTTGTAAAGGAAATGATTCTTCTATCATTCACTTCATTCCAATTTTGATCAAAATTATTCAGTTTATAGGCATAATTACACTTCTCATTATTTATATATGTTAATGCTCCCAATTCAATGTCAAAAAAGTTTTGATCATGTTCTAAATCTATAGATGGAAATTTTATTGAATTTGGGGATATAACAAGCCCTTGATAATAGGGGAGACCTTGATTTTGACCACTAATTTTATCGATAAGTAAATCTGGTAAAACTTGAGATTCTTCTATTTTGGAAGGTAAAAAATAGTTAAACCCTTTTATCCCGCCCATAAAAACAAAATCTGTCAAGTTATTTTGATAAAAAGCGCCATCTGCAAATTCATTATTTTGTAACCCTTCATTTTTAGTATAGTTACTAAATTTTGACTCATTAAATATGAAATTGGATATTCCAAAATTGGTGCTTATCCAAAGATTTGATTCTTTATCGGAAATAATTCCATGAATTGTATTATTTGGAAGCCCATCTGTAACTGTAAAGTTTTTAAACTTAGGCTGTTCTTCATAATTAAATTCTTTCAATAAATTCAAGCCCAAACTTGTCCCTATCCAAAGGTTTTTATTCACATCTACATGAAGACCCAAAATATCGTTATTTGATAAGCTTTGTGAATCGCTTTTTCTGTTTTTAAATGTTTGAAATCTACTCGTTTCCTTATTAAAAAGGTTTAATCCTCCCAATCTTGTTCCTAACCAAAGTTCATGATTGCTTTTTGGAACTATTGAAAAAATAATATTGCTGCTTAAATATCCATCTACGCCATTTGCAGCTAGGTATTGTTTGAAATCGGTAACTTTTAAAGTCTCACCAAAACGTGAAATTTTAAAACGAATCATTCCATATCCATTCGTTCCAAGCCAAATAAATCCATTTTCATCTTGATAAATTGTGTAAGTGGACTTAAAATATGCACACCGTTCACTCCCAATAATTTCTGACCAACTAATAAATTTGGATTTTTTTATGTCAAAAACATGAATGCCTTCTCCATCCGTACCAATAAAAATAAAATCGTCCTGCCCCTTATAAAGTGAGAATACAGAATTGTTAATGGAGCTATTGTTTTCATTGAAATTTTGATATTTTAATGGTTCATTTGGTTTTTCATAAAATTTAGAAGGAAACCGAAATAAGCCTTTTCCTTTGGTTCCGACCCAAAAAGAATGCCCTTCCACTTCTAAAAACACACGCACAATACCGCCTTCAATTTCTGGAATTTGTTCTTTGGATACGAGATTAAACACCTTTTTGAGCGGGTACATTTTAAAAAGGCCATCGCCATCAGTTCCCGTCCAAATTATATTTTCAGTACCTTGTATTAAGGTTGTGATTTTTTTGTTCTTTATATGGTCAACCCATGAATTATTATTGATTTGGCCTAAGCTATCAACGATAAAATACCCTGAATTATCACTTAACAAAAGACCTTCTTTTGTCCTAGATATAATATTTTGGATATTTCCCTTATTGATTTGCTTTTTAACTTTATCAGTAAGATTATATAATTTAGTATCCCCAGTGGTTGAAATAAAACCAATTTTGTTCTGGGACAATATCCCAAAATCTCTTACATCAGTTAAAATCAATTCTGTATGAGATATTATTTTAGTACCATCCTTATTAGATTTAATAGCTAAAGCATAGAGTTCATCAGTATCAAATAATAAAAGTAATTCTCCTTTTTGTGTGAATGCCATCTTTTTAACAGCATTGGTTAAAAGGTTTTTAGTTTCTAATAATTGAAAATCTTCCCCGTCAAAGTATCCAATTCCCCAATCTTTAACGGCACAATAGACATTTTTAGAAGGGTCAATAGCCATATTAAATTCTGCTTCCGAAAAAGGAGGTTTATCTTGTCGAGAAAAATAATATCTATTAAATATATTTAATTTTTTGCTGTATCTATTTATACCGTGCATGGTCAATACCCATATACATCCAGTATCATCTTCATCAATTTTAAGGATTACTTGATTGGAAAGACTGTTTTCATTATTTAATTCAGGTCTAAAAATCTTGAAATTATTACCATCATATCTATTTAATCCATCCCAAGTGCCAATCCATAGCATATTTTCAGAATCTTGAAAAATGGTGTTTACGGAACTATTTGAAAGCCCGTTTGTATTATCTAATTGTTCGGTAGAATATTTTACATTTAAAATATTTGATGTGTCAAGAACTTCTTCTAAATTGTAACTTATTTCTTGTAAATCATCTAACTTAATATTTTCTGGAAGGTTATTTGATATAGAATGCTCACTTTTTTTATTGCAACTTATACTTACCATAAGAATAATTCCTATGAAAAAAAGGTTACTTCTCAAGTCTAGATTATTGACCATTATACGAACTTGCTTTTTATCTATATGCGCGCTAAATTTAATGTGATAAAAAATTTATGCAATCGAGGATGAGAAAGAATTTTACATTTAAAATTGTTCTTGCTACCCTTACAATAGTACGCATTATTAATAAAATTATTCTTGTAAATTTGTTATTACTTTAAAAAAATGGAAGCATAATCTATAATAATATAATTGGTAATAAGCCTTATAAACTTGCTAAAAAATAAGATACCCCTAAATA
>TARA_R110002073_G_scaffold5617_10_pt1 | contig 11422 bp, 10 predicted proteins | sample TARA_R110002073 | Tara Oceans TARA_R110002073 (sample SAMEA4397174) | marine metagenome | biome: Polar Biome; feature: [DCM] deep chlorophyll maximum layer (ENVO:01000326); material: water (ENVO:00002006), including particulate matter (ENVO:01000060) such as... | depth 40 m
GATCTTGCGCTCTCATTCTTTACCGTGATTTCGACCTTCGGCACGCCTCAGGATGTGACACTACAGGAACTGAGAATCGAAACGTTTTTTGCGGCTAATGAAGCGACAGAACAGTATCTCCGCGGTTGACTCAGCCACCCTATACTGCAAACGACTCACTCTAATCGACTCACAACTCGATAAATTCATTTGCCATTTAGTCCGTTTTATCAGCCGATAAAGGCAGTTGTATGCCCTGACGTACCGGGGCATTTGGTAGTAAACTGGCCGCAATCAAATGCGGCTAAGTCGATGGGCAACCCAACTAACGAGGCAATAACAGACGAGGAAAGGGCGGTGAGAATTGATCTCGCGGCACTTTACCGACTCGTCGCACTCGAGGGCTGGGACGACATGCTCGACACGCACATATCCGGCCGGATTCCTGGAGCTGACCACCATTTCCTGATCAACCCTTACGGCATGATGTTCGAAGAGATCACTGCCAGCTCTCTGATTCGAATTGATGTTAATGGCGACAAGTTATCGAACAGCGACTACGAGGTGAATCAAGCAGGATTCACGATCCATAGTGCCGTTCATATGGCGAGACCCGATGCTAAATTTGTGGTCCACCTGCACACAGCTAACGGTATAGCAGTGTCCTGCCTGGAAGCTGGCCTGCTGCCAATCAATCAGACCGCGCTGTCGGTTTACGGAGAATTGACCTACCACGACTATGAGGGAATTGCCCTTGATCTCGACGAGCGTGAGCGCCTCATCAAGGACCTCGGTACAAGCAACGCGATGCTTCTGAGAAACCATGGGACCCTCGCCTGCGGCCCCAACGCCGGCGGTGTTTGGCAAAAAATATATCGGCTTGAGACCGCATGTGAAATACAAATCAAAGCGCAAAGCACGGGCGGCAGTATTAGCCCTATCCCGCAGAACATTTTGGAGCAACGACGAGCAGGCAGTAGTACTGAATCCCTGAGGCAACGGGGAGAATTTGTCTGGCCGGCCATGCTACGAAGGCTTGATCGCATAGACCCTGGGTACCGCGACTAATGGGCCAAGAATTAGCATCACAACAGTGCCCTAATTGCCAGGCTGCTTTACATGGCCAATTTTGCTTCGCCTGCGGCCAAAATCAGAAAGCGATCAACAGACATTTCTTAACTTTGGTCAACGAAGCTCTTGAAGATGTGTTTACGCCAAATTCTCGAAGTGCTCGAACCTTAATTGCTTTATGTTTTAAACCAGGCTTCCTAACCCGCGAGTACTTTTCGGGTCGACGCGCAAGATATATACAACCCGTACGCCTCTACTTTATCACCAGCATTATTTTCTTTTTTGCGGCGTCCTTCTCCGTCGGAAATATTGTTACGTCGATTGATATAAGTGGCGACAAAATCGTACCAATCGCGGATAACAATGGGGCAGCGGAATCTAGCGAGAACAATAGCGTTCCGAACCCAAGCAAGGAGATTAGTCTCGACGATGTTGACCTAGGTTTTTTTTCAGAAGAAAAAGCACCGGATCCTGCGCAAAAACAGATCTATATCGAGGACATGAAATGGGGATCTCTATCTGAGGAGGAATCCGATGCACTTAACGCCAGACTAAACACTCAGATTGAAAAAGCGGTGGAGCTTGCCAAAGACGATCCAGGTCGCGCAAAACAGTGGGTCATCGATGCGGCCCCTCCGGTCATTTTCTGCCTGCTGCCCATATTTGCCGCGTTGCTAAAATTGTCTTATATCGGCAAGGGTCGTTTCTACACAGAGCATCTCGTGCTTGCTCTCCACAACCATAGTTTTATTTTTCTCGCACTGCTGGCTAGCAATCTAATCGAATTACTTCCAGCGACTGACCTGCGAGAATGGTTAGCTGCCCCGCTCAACATTTGGTTGCCAACCTACTTGCTACTAAGCCTTAAGGTCACTTACCAGCAAGGCTGGCTCCTCACCACCATAAAGTTCACGTTTCTGGGGATTACGTACAGTATCTTATTTTTGTGCGTTGGCCTGATGACATTACTTTTTGGAGTGATGACCCTATGAAATTTATGGATAGAAGACTCAGTCAATTAGGCATTCTGCAGAGTCATCTCGATGCCTGCCGTATGCCGAGAGCAGATGAAGCTGTTCTACTAGTTGATGCCGGGGTCGACATTTTTGACCGCCCCGTGAGCATGACGCCAAATACGTTCACAGCATGGAGGAAAATGAAAAATCATGCGACAAACGATTCTATTGAGTTGCAAATTGTTTCTGCATATCGCTCCATCGACTACCAGTGCGATCTCTTTCTTAGAAAGTTAGGACGCGGTGTTCCACTGGAAGAAATATTGAAGGTCAATGCGATTCCTGGCTTTAGTCAGCACCATACAGGTCGTGCGCTAGATTTAACGACGCCAGAGTTCCCGCCCCTCGAAGAGAGTTTCGAATCTTCCGCCGCCTTCGAGTGGTTGATGGCGCACGCATACCAGTACGAATTTGAACTTTCGTATCCCGCCAATAACAACCAGGGCATCGACTACGAACCCTGGCATTGGGCGTACACCGGCTCCGACTCACTTGCCGCAGTCTAACTTGAATACTTTTTCATTTTCTCCGCTAACAACCGTTTTTGTTCTTCGGTCATTGGCTGCGTTTTTGCTGCACTCGCTTTGCTCACAGCCTTAGCGAATACATATTTTTCTCTCACCACCTGCTTAACACTAAAACCTAACTCCTTTAGCCGGGGATAGACGTCATCAATCATTTTAGGATTGCCGCAGAGTAGAAAGTGATCCGACTCAGGATCCGGACCTAATTGAAACAGCTGGTCTTGCACATAGCCTCGAAACTGATTGAGCGCCACGGGGTCGTCGCGACTAAAACAAACATGCAAATGGAACTGAGGATGCGTTGCTGCATACTCAGTCAGCGCTGCACCGTAAACGAATTCAGAGATGTCCCGGGTACCATAGATAAAATGAACTTCAACCTCCTCAGCTAGTAGTCTAGCTTCGAGAGCTTTAAGCATCGGCATAAAGGGTGCGATACCAACGCTTGTTGCCACTAGAAAGAGCCGGCGCGGCATTTCTCGAGGCAAAGTTAATCGACCAAACGGTCCAGTAACGTTCGCCTTTAATCCAACTTCAGAATTAAATAACAATCGGCTCGCTCGCCCGTTCTCAACAACCGAAATCACAAGGTCGAGGTAACTCGGTTGGATGTCCTCCTCAAAGTTGCAAAGGCTATAACTGCGCTCGAACTCTCCTGCTTCGTCAGCGAATGAGAATCTATAAAACTGGCCTGGCTCATACCCTACGGGAGTTCCATCCAGTCGCTGAAAACGGAAATCCTGGGTGCTAGGGCTCAGTTTTCTGATTCGGGTTAGCTCAACATCGAAAGTTTCCAACGGTGCTTCCAAAAATTTTAAAGTGCCTCATTATCGCATAGACCCATGATCCCATAGACCCATGTTAGTATTTCGACGAGATTTTATAGGCAGCTAAACATTGGATGTACAGGTAGAAGGTCAGACGGATCCGAGATTTGATCGGGTAAAGCAATCCTTTGCTGAGCTCTGGAGCGGAATAGAGGTCGGCGCGGCACTCTGCGTTTATTACCAGGGCCAACCAGTTGTTGATCTCTGGGGAGGATACACCGATCGAGAATGCCAAACGCCGTGGCGAGCAGACACACTCGTCAATGTTTACTCGACAACCAAGGGAATTGCAGCCTTCACATTTGCACTTCTGGTTGACGACGGGAAGATTTGTTACGAGGACAAGGTAGCTGACTATTGGCCAGAATTTGCTGTCAATGGAAAAGCGAATATCACCGTCGCCCAATTACTCTCGCATCAGGCGGGGCTCTGTGGTGTGGACGAAACCCTGCGGGTGGAAGACCTTTACGATTGGGCAAAAATGGTCCGCCTACTCGCCGAACAAAAGCCACTTTGGTCACCGGGCAAAGCCTCGGGCTACCATGCCGTCACCTGGGGGTATCTGGTTGGAGAACTGGCCCTGCGAATTACAGGAATGACTCTGGGTGAGCTGTTTCAAAATCGAGTGGCCAACCCCCTCGGACTGAATTTTTATCTTGGGCTTCCAGTGGAAAAACACGCTGAATGCGCATCACTCATCGGACCGAATCACGCTAGAAGTAGCATTCAGGTGAATGCCGGTGGAACCAATCAAGCAGTGCCACCGAACAAGTACTTCCAGGCTTCACTGTTAAACCCACCAATAAGCCCTTTCAAAGACGCCTGTAGCAAAGAATGGCGACTCGCAGAGATCGCCGCGTCAAATGGCCATGGAGATGCCAGGAGCATCGCGCGCTTGTATGCGTTGATGGCAGGGGACGGAGAATTACGCGGGACTCGGCTAATCAGTCAACAGACAATAACCGCAGCCAGAAAACCAGAGGTGGAAAATTCGGTTGATCTGGTCACAGGCACCAAAATCCGTCGCTCCCGTGGCTTCATTCTAAGTCATGGGGGGAATTATGGACCCGGTCAACACGCCTTCGGTCACGCTGGCGCGGGTGGATCAATGGCTTTTGCAGACCCCGATGCGGAACTCAGTTTTTGCTACGTAATGAATCAGATGCAGCCGGACTCAGAAACGGAAACGCGAGCTGCAAAATTAATTAGGTCAACCTACAACGCAATAGAAAATATTCCCACTTAGCTAGACCCAGAACCCAAAACCCCAGTCTAAACCCTACCAGACCCGGAATATCCTGAAGAAATCGGGCTCTATCTTCCACCGCGCGCCCTTTTAGCTCGAATTGCCTAAAACTCAGGTACGGCATTTAATAAACCTGGTCCATTTGAGGTTGAGCGCCCTGAATCTTCTCGGGAACAGAACTCGAATGCGGCATTCGGAGATTAAAAAACGTCCAAGCGCCTTTTTTAGACCCGCGCTTTGTGGCACCATTGGCCCTCGCAAAGTCGCCCACCACGGCGGCTTTTTATTTGTACAGATCAAAAGTTTGTACCGTAGAGAGCGTCAACCAAGAACGTTCGACAGAAACCAGATATGCGCGATTATTTTATAAGAAGGCTGATGCTTATACCGCCAACTCTGTTGGGGGTTACGATTATTGTTTTTGCCATCACCAGATTAGTGCCCGGCGGTCCCCTTGAGCGGGCGATTATGGAATCCCAGCAGCTCAATGCGACAACCGGTGTCAGCCAGCAAATGGCTGGGGGTAATATGGCCCTCTCCGACGCTCAACTCCAGGTTCTTAAGGAATACTACGGCTTTGATAAACCACTACTCGAGAGCTACGTAGATTGGGTCGTCAAAGTGGTTCAAGGCGATCTAGGGGATTCCTACCGATATAACGAACCCGTATGGGATGTTATCCAGAGTCGCTTTCCGGTATCCCTATACTACGGCCTTGTGACGTTAGTGATTACCTACTTAATCTGCATTCCACTCGGGGTCTTAAAGGCGATCAAGCATAGGACTGCGGTGGACAACATTTCCTCGATCTTTATTTTTGTTGGCTATGCTATCCCGGGTTACGTACTGGGCGCACTACTGCTGCTGTATTTTTCCGTGAGGCTGGAATGGTTCCCCATGGGCGGCTTTGTCAGTCTGCGCTTTGATGAATTTGGACCCTGGGATAAGACCATGGACATCATCAATCACTCCGTTTTACCACTTATTTGCTATTTGATTGGCAGCTTTGCCTTTACGACCCTTTTGTTGAAAAACCACCTGATGGACAATTTGGCCTCGGACTATATTCGAACCGCAATTGCAAAGGGCGTCTCCTTTCGCAAGGCAGTCACCCGTCATGCAATGCGCAACTCTTTAATCCCAATTGCCACAACCTTCGGCCAGAACATCACGCTGCTCGTCTCAGGTTCTTTCTTGATCGAAACGGTATTCGATATCAACGGATTTGGCCTTCTAGGACTCACCGCCATTTTAGATCGAGACTATCCCGTCGTGATGGGAGTTGTACTGCTTGCCAGCGTATTACTCTTGATCGGTAACATTTTGTCCGACATCCTTGTGGCGTTTGTTGATCCTCGGATACGTTTCCAATAGATGCTGAATCTCAACCCACAAACCCTGAAAAAACTACGCCGCTTCCGGGATATTAAACGGGGTTACTACAGCTTTTTGGTGCTCTGTGGGCTGATCTTAATGGTCATGATTGCAGAACTTTGGGTAAACAGTCGGGCATTGGTCGTGAGCTACGAAGGTGACTTGTATTTCCCCACCTACACGGCATTTCACCCGGGAACCGACTTCGGAGAAAACTACGCCTACGAGACCAACTATCGAGATTTGGCGGCAAAATGGCAGGAAGAAGGCAGCGATAATTGGCTGATCATGCCGATCGTGCCGTACAACCCCTATGAGAACCATTCCTCCAACGACATCTATAAACCCGAAGCTCCCAGTTTTAGCCAGGAACACTACCTTGGCACTGACACAACCTCCCGGGATATCCTCGCCAGGCTAGTATACGGAACCCGAATCGCATTACTCTTTGCCATTGTCTATATGGTTGCCGTATACGTGATTGGAGTTGTCATCGGCTGCGCAATGGGCTATTTCGGGGGAACCTTTGACTTACTATTTCAAAGATTGATTGAGATTTGGTCAAACATCCCATTTCTCTATATGGTCATTATTGTCTTCTCGGTGATTCCGTCCACATTTGCCATCCCCATGCGAATTGCAATCCTGCTGATTGTCATGGTCTTATTTTCCTGGACGGGCATGACCTACTACATGCGCACGGAAACCTATAAAGAGAAATCACGGGACTACACCTTCGCCGCGAGAATCATTGGCGCTTCAAATACCCGAATCATCTTCCACCACATTCTGCCCAATGTTCTATCAACCCTGGTCACCTTTATGCCATTCACCGTGGTATCCGCAATTACCGCGGTAACCGCACTCGATTTTCTCGGCTTTGGGCTACCGGTACCGACCCCGAGTCTGGGAGAACTACTAAAGCAAGGTACAGCCAACTTAAGAACAGCAGAATGGATTGTCACGTCTGCCTTTCTCACACTTGTCTTACTACTCACGATTGTGACGTTTATTGGGGAAGCGGTTCGAGAGTCCTTCGATCCAAAAAAATTTACTGTGTACAAATAGATCCACGAGTTGAGGTCCAAATGAAAACTATCTATCAAAATCTGGCAGCACTGGGCATGGTATTTTTGCTGGCGAGTTGTGGCGGCGACGCTGATGTCAGTGAAATCGAAGTCATCGACAATTCTGCAGAAGTGGCCGCTTATTATGCCGCCAAACCAGAATTCTTCTCCTTTAAAAGCCTCGCCGATATCCCAACTGACCTTACCTGGGAAGACGGCAGCCACCTTCCAGAAATCGGATCTGACAAAGCAGTTAAGGGCGGCACCTTATACAACACTGTTCAAGATTTCCCTCGGACGCTACGCCGGGTGGGCCCAGATTCTAACGGTTCTTTTAGACCATTTCTGCTTGATTACACAACGTTGCAAATCGCTCACCGCCATCCAAACGAATTCACCTATCACCCGGGTCTGGCCGAAAGCTGGGCGGTGGATACAGCCAATAAAACGGTATACGTCAAACTAAACCCTGAAGCTCGTTGGAGCGACGGTGAGGCGGTCACCAGCGATGACTTTATGTTTATGTTTTTTATGTACCAGTCCAGCTACATCGTCGCTCCCTGGTATAACAACTGGTATGCAACTCAATATACCAACATCACTAAATACGACGACCTGAATTTCTCCATCACAATTCCCGATGCCAAGCCAGATATGGACTCAAGAGTCCTTGAGTTACGCCCGGCTCCCCAACACTTCTACAAAGAACTGGGAGATGACTATGTCGAACGCTATCAATGGAAATTCCAGCCTACAACCGGCCCCTACGTCATTGAGGACAAGGACATCAAAAAAGGGGTCTCTATTGCACTCACTCGACAAAAAGATTGGTGGGCAAAAGACAATAAATTCTGGCGTAACCGCTACAATCCAGACCGCATTCATATTTCCGTAATCCGCGACACACCAAAAGTATTCGAAGCATTCAAGCGCGGTGATCTGGATCAGTTTGGATTAAACCTGGCCGAATACTGGTACGACAAATTACCTAACGACGACAAGGATGTTCAAAACGGTTACATCCATAAATCCGTTTTTTACAACCAACATCCTCGTCCCACCTATGGCCTATGGATGAATTCACACAAGCCATTGCTAGACAGTTTGGATGTTCGTACCGGAATCCAACACGCCACCAACTGGCAGCTCGTGATTGATAAATTCTTTCGGGGTGACTACGTTCGGATGCAAACCTCATCCGATGGGTACGGTGAGTTCTCCCACCCAACGTTGAAGAGTCGCCTGTACGACATTAATAAGGCCCAGGAGTATTTTGCCAAAGCGGGATTTGTTAATCGCGGCTCCGATGGCATATTAGTCAATGATAAGGGTGAACGGCTCAGCTTCACTCTCACTACCGGTTACGAGAGTCTCAAAGATATCCTTACAATTATGAAGGAGGAAGCGAGTAAGACGGGCCTCGAGTTTCGAATTGAAGTGTTAGACAGCACTGCCGGCTGGAAGAAAGTCCAGGAGAAGAAACATGACATTGCGTTTTCAGCCCTAAGTGTCTCTCTTGAAATGTACCCTCGCTTCTGGGAGACCTACCACTCTGACAACGCATACGACAACGCGTTTCTCGAAGACGGTAGCGTGAATCCTGCCCGGACAGTAAAGACCCAAACCAACAACATGGAAATGATGGCCATCCCAGAAATGGACCAGATGATCAATACCTACCGCGCGTCTAGTGACAAGCAAGAAATGATCGATCTGGCCTATAAAATGACACAACTGCATCACGACAACGCCTCATTTTCTCCAGGTTTCTACCAACCCTTTTATCGTGTCGGTCACTGGCGCTGGATCCGCTACCCGGACGATTTTAACGTCAAACATTCTCGTTCTCCGGCCGAATATTACGTACAGTGGATCGACACCAAGATGAAAGAAGAAACCCTTGCCGCAAAAAAGAATGGCGAGTCTTTCGAATCTGAAATCAACGTTTACGACCAGTACAAATAGCCACCGTGACTGAGCCACTACTATCTATCAGGCATCTTGTCACTGAATTCGACACGGATGAGGGTCGGGTACGCGCGGTTGATGATCTTTCGTTCGATGTTCAGCCGGGTGAGACCATCGGGATCGTCGGTGAATCCGGCTGCGGTAAAAGCGTCACTGCACTGTCCATCATGCGATTACTACCCCAGCCTATGGGGCAAATCGCCAGTGGTGAAGTGATTTTCCAGGGCCAGAATCTCGCCCAACTATCACTATCAGAAATGGAGAAGATTCGCGGCGCAAGAATTGGCATGGTATTTCAGGAACCCATGACCGCATTGAACCCCGTTCATACCATTGGTCGCCAACTCACAGAAGTCCTGTTGTTGCATCAGGACATTACTAAAGATGCCGCAATAAGAGCTGGTGTTGAAATTCTCGATAAGGTCGGCATCCCGTCTCCTGACGTCCGTATGACCGAATATCCCCATCAGTTGTCCGGCGGTATGCGGCAGCGGGTTGTAATTGCCATTGCACTGGCATGCAAGCCAGCGCTGTTGATTGCAGATGAACCGACCACCGCCCTGGATGTGACGATTCAAGCGCAAATACTAGAACTAATACGGGAACTTCAAGCGGATCTCGGTATGGCCGTCATCATGATCACCCACGACCTCGGGGTTATTGCTGAAACCTGTGAGGATGTTGTTGTCATGTATGCGGGGAAAATGGCTGAAGCCGGTTCGGTCTATGACATTTTTGATCAACCGAAACACCCTTATACAAAAGGTTTACTTGCCTCGATTCCAACCCTTGATACGATACCTAAATCAAAGTTGAGCGTAATCGACGGCATGGTACCTGGCCTACTTGACCTACCATCGGGATGTCGATTCGAGAATCGTTGCCCCTACCGACAGGAAAGTTGCACCGCAACGCAACCACCTATTGAAACTATAAACGACCAGCACAAGGTCAGCTGTCTTCGGTGGCAAGAAATATGAGCCAACCTATTCTGCAAGTGGATAACTTAAAAATGCACTTCCCCGTTAAGGAAGGCATTTTTCTCAATACCAAAAAGTACAACAAAGCGGTTGATGGTGTGTCCTTAAACATCCAGCCCGGGGAAACTCTTGGCCTGGTCGGAGAGTCCGGTTGTGGGAAATCCACCTTAGGCCGCTGCATCAGCCGGCTCTATCAACCCACATCCGGTAGCATTCAATACGAAGGGCATGAGATTTCCAAACTAGGCAGTCGTGATCTAATGCCTTACCGCCAGAATATCCAGATGATTTTTCAGGACCCGATGGAGTCTCTCAATTCCCGGCATACCGTTGGCGATATTTTGGCTGAGCCGTTTATCATCCACAAAATTGGTGATCGGGCGTCTCAGCAAAAACGAATTCGAGAACTACTCGAAATTGTTGGGCTGCCGGCACGATCCGTCAGTCGGTACCCCTTTGAGTTTTCTGGAGGACAAAGACAACGAATAGGGATAGCCAGGTCCATTGCCTTAAATCCTAAGCTCATTGTTTGTGACGAACCCGTCTCAGCACTTGATGTGTCGATACAGAGTCAAATACTCAATCTACTCATTGACCTGCAGAAGGAATTTAATCTCTCCTACCTGTTTATCGCCCATGATCTGGCGGTGGTGAAACACATATCAGATCGTATTGCGATTATGTACCTGGGTAAAATTGTTGAATCTGGAAACGGTGAGGAGGTATATCAAGCCTCTCGCCATCCTTACACCCAGTCTCTAATTTCCGCGATCCCGGTTCCAGACCCACACCGCAAAATCAACCGACAAATCATTACCGGCGATGTGCCTTCACCCATTAACCCACCCACCGGTTGCGCATTTCATCCGCGCTGCCCCATGGTTCAAGACAGATGCAAACATGAAGCACCTCTTTTAGAAACCATCAGTGAGGGCCACATTGCTGCCTGCCATCGCAAAGACGAGTCCCGCACCATTGTTTAAAAAGGCTTGTGTTTTAAAGTATTGCTTCAAGCTAGCTATATCAAACTAGCTAGTTAAAAGCTGGCCACCCCAAAGATAGACGGAGCAGGTGGTTTACTGCGGTGTTACGGAGAAAAAGGGGTTTAGCAGTCGCTTAATCGGACCCACAAGCTTAATAGGTGCCTCGGAAACAGAAAGGCAAATACAAGAATCATTTTGACTCGCGGTAGGTCGATGTACATCTCCTGGCTGACGTACCAAGAAGTCCCCTTCGTGATAGACACCATCCTCATCAGAGAAACTGCCCTGTAAAACCACCGTAATCTCCAGCCCATTGTGACCGTGATCTGGCGCTTTCCCGCCGGCTTTAATTTTATGTAGTGCGAGTTCGTAGCGGTTTTCACCCAC
>TARA_R110002073_G_scaffold52578_6_pt1 | contig 11413 bp, 9 predicted proteins | sample TARA_R110002073 | Tara Oceans TARA_R110002073 (sample SAMEA4397174) | marine metagenome | biome: Polar Biome; feature: [DCM] deep chlorophyll maximum layer (ENVO:01000326); material: water (ENVO:00002006), including particulate matter (ENVO:01000060) such as... | depth 40 m
CACGGCGCATGCCTTGATATCGATGACGACGCTTTTGGCATCGGCAACGGGATCCTCGACAGTTTCAAGCTTTAAATTTTCAAGTGATCCCCGCTCCCGGACAATCATGGCTTTCATCGAATTTCCCTTAATTTTGCTTAATCATAAATTCACATAGACTTTCAACTCAATAGCAGTATACTGCGCCGAATTTTTAGCCCTGATATTGCACTGCATCATAAATAGATTTTTGCATCAGGTTAATCAACAGTTTTAGGTGAAACAAATGTCACTTCGTAATATTGCTATCATTGCCCACGTTGACCACGGCAAAACAACATTGGTTGACACCATGTTCCGTCAAAGTGGAACTTTCCGGGAAAATCAACGGGTTGAAGAACGCGCGATGGACAGCGGCGATCTTGAAAAAGAACGTGGCATTACCATTCTCGCCAAATGTACTTCCATTGAATGGAAAGACCACCGGATCAATATCGTTGATACCCCGGGCCATGCCGACTTCGGTGGCGAAGTGGAACGAATCCTCAGCATGGTTGACGGCGTGATTCTTCTGGTGGATGCCGCCGAAGGCCCAATGCCTCAGACAAAATTCGTGCTCTCCAAAGCCCTGGCGCTTGGATTGAAGCCAATTGTTGTAGTCAATAAAGTTGATAAACCCGACCGTCGTCCAGACGCCGTTCATGACGAGGTCTTCGACCTGTTTGTCAGTCTGGACGCCAACGAAGATCAACTTGACTTCCCGACCCTGTTCGCTTCTGGCCGTGATGGCTGGGCCGATCATGAACTGGATGGTCCTCGGGAAAATCTTGAACCATTGCTGGAAAAAATCCTCGAATATTATGACAAACCTTCTGTCATGACAAAAGAGAATATTGACCAGCCCTTCACCATGCTGGCCACCCTTCTCGACCGGGATAACTTCATGGGCCGGGTGCTGACCGGTCGCGTACAAAGCGGCAAGATCAAGGTCAATGATCAGATCAAAGTGATCAACCAAAAAGGCGAAATCGTCGAAACCGGCCGCGCCAGTAAACTGATGTCCTTCCGTGGCCTCGACCGGGTTCCGGTTGATGAAGCCATGGCCGGTGAAATCATTTCCATTGCCGGACTGTCCGTCGGCACGGTTGCCGATACCTTCTGCGCGCCGGAAGTGACCGAAGCCCTGCAGGCTCAACCGATTGATCCCCCAACATTGTCCATGCGTTTCTCGGTCAATGACAGTCCTTTCGCCGGTCGTGAGGGCTCAAAAGTCACCAGCCGCATGATCCGGGACCGTCTGGCCGTTGAATCCGAAGGTAACGTCGCCATTAAAATCACCGAAAGCGAAGCCAAAGACGGCTTCGAGGTGGCTGGACGTGGCGAGCTGCAACTGGGGGTTCTGATTGAAACAATGCGCCGTGAAGGCTTCGAATTGACCATCTCCCGTCCCCGGGTGCTTTATAAAGAAGACCCAGAGACCGGTGCGCGAACAGAGCCTTATGAAGAAGCCGTAATCGACGTTGACGAAGAATATTCAGGTGTCGTTGTTGAAAAAATGAGCCTGCGGAAAGCGGAAATGACTGACATGCGCGCCAGTGGCGCCGGCAAGACCCGCATTACGTTCCTGGCGCCGTCCCGCGGCCTGATCGGCTATCACGGTGAGTTCCTGACGGATACCAAAGGGACAGGCGTGATGAACCGCGTGTATCACAGCTATGGTCCATATAAAGGCGCGATCCCCGGACGGCGTCTTGGTGTACTCATCGCCATGGGCACCGGCAAAGCGGTTCCTTACGCATTGTTCAATCTGGAAGATCGTGGCGTGATCATGATTAATCCGGGTGAAGACACTTACGAAGGCATGATCATCGGTGAACATAGCCGCGATAATGACCTTGATGTAAACGTTCTGAAGGGCAAGCAGCTCACCAACATGCGGGCGTCTGGTAAAGATGAAGCCGTAAAACTAGTGCCGCCAAAGAAACTGACCCTGGAACAGGCCATTGCCTATATCAATGACGATGAACTGGTGGAAGTCACACCAGAAAACATCCGTCTGCGCAAGCGTTTCCTCATCCCGCATGAGCGTAAAAAAGCGGCCCGCGCCGCTCAGTAAATACTGCATATATAATTAATAAAAGCCCCGAAGATCAATCTTCGGGGCTTCCTTTTTGGATAGTAAATCTCTCTAATCTTTCTTCAGGCCACTTTTATTAATTTCCTCAATTACTACATTGGCTTTAGTATTCTCATTATTCTGAAACAGAAATTACTTAAGGAAACACTTCCTCACTGTTTAACCGCCTCAACCTGCAAACGATTGAATCAAGCCCCACATCTTCATGCGCTACAATTAAGCCCGCTAAATACATAGTTTGTACTTGCTGCCCCATTGACTTGATATTTTCTCCCGTAACGCACATCGGCAATATTCCAATCATAGATATTGAGTTTAATCTCAGTGCTACTTTTTAACCGGATCGCCAACTTATTTAGCTAGATGTTTCCGAAGGTCAGCTTTATAATTGGGAAATAGTTCACTATCCCACTCGTATATATTTGAGGTTAGCGCTTTAATTCCAGAAAATCCAAGCCCGCCCAAAAAATTAACGAACTCTTCTGCATTATAGTCTAGTTGCATAAACATTTCTTCGCCAGCATAGCTTTATTCCTAAGATCCGGCCCACCAATTGCCCCCTTATGCATCCCATATAATATGACTGTGTCTTGTCAAATTCTTTGAATAATTCTGTATTGAATATCGTTCAGGGATAGCCGAACTCCCTTGACCTTAAGCATCTTTTTATTCCACATCGGCAACCCATCACCCCCCAACCTCTTAGATTTTAAGCCTCCGTACAAGTTGACGAAGGGCGATTTATCCGAAACTGTATGATCCTATAGGTTTAACCAATAATCAACCTGTTCCTGCCGACGCATTGAGTTGTGCGATACCTTATTTGGAATCTTCTACACTGCAAGACGCATGGGTTTGGGTTAGTGTAAGTAGTTTTAATCACAATTTATGGTTTTACTTTTCCGATATTTCCGTGAAGTATTATTGCTCTTTGCGACGATTGAGGAGAAGAGCCAGTCTATATTTCTGTATCTAATTTTAACCTCTGAATTTGGATCTTAAGATTTTATACCTTCAACTATAATACATTCATATGATCCCGCTAGAATTAAATTAGTGGGAACTAAACAGAAACAAACAACAATTAAGAAAAATATTATAGATGTAAACCGAAACCTAAGAAATCCGTCACCAAGAGTTATTTAAATTATCCCAAATGGCGAAAAAAAATAATAAAGAATACTATATCATAACATAATTGACTCGCCATTTAAGCCTTTGTTTAAAGATTGAAGACCTGAAAGCAACACTTTCAGGTCTTCAATTCGGTTTAGTAGTGAGAAATAAATCAGCGCAAAGATAAATTCTAGACGTCCTATTTTTGATCTTGCTTTAAATCTTTTTTATCAACTTCTTCAATCGTAACATTTCCTCCTCTTAGTTGGCGGTTTCGCTCAATAAATTGTTGTAAGAACACGGCGGCTTCCGCTGGCATTTTCGCCCGTATCGAAGCTGTTTCACGCGCCTTCTCCCCATGACTGCCACCGCTAAACAACCCAACACTTCCGCCAACCCCAGCAATACCTCCACTATCTTCGATAGTGCCCTGCTGCATAACGAGTGCAACTGGATTAGTACTCGCAGCGCTGTTAGCGGCAGGTTGTCCGCCGTTGAGAACATCTGCTGTATGCCAATCATAAATTTTAGCTTTAATTTTCCTACTTGATTTCAGTTTTACGACTAAATCATACCCTAAATACTTGGTCAAATGTCTCCGAAGATCTTTGTCGAAATCCGGAAACATCCCCTTATTCCATTTATAAATTTCAGATACATGTGCCTCTTTACCTTGAAAACGTATCCCACGTAATGAGTTTACAAATTCTTCGGCATTATCCTCAAGTTGTTCATAAACCCTTTTTCCTGTAAATGCACTTCGCCGTAAATTTGGCCCGCCAATTGTTCCCTGATACATGCCATAGAGAACCAGAGGGTTAGGCCATATCTCAAGAATAATCTTATTTCGGATCTCATTCAGTGACATATCTATGCCATTAATATTCAAAATCTTGTCTTCGAAAACTGACGACTTTTTTCTACCAGGCCCGTGTAATTTCTTGAGTGATCGAATGGGGTAGTTCTTAGCAACTAGCTCATATACGGTAATATTATATAAATTGAGCCAATAGGCAAGTTGCTCATCTCTGTTCAAGTTTTGTAACGGAATAGCTGTAGGCAAAGCTTCCATGCCCAAACGTAAATCATGTATATATTCTAATTCTTCATCATTTATATAGTGATAGAACACCCGACTTGCCTCCATTCGCGTCGGATTTGAATTTGAATTATTGATTTTTGAACCAATCCCAGCATTGGCCTTTTGTGCATAAATTCTTGAAGACATTCGCGCACGAGTGACCGTGGCCCGAAGCAATGTTGACCAGTTTCCATAATTAATTGCTATGCTTGAATTTGGATCATAGGTTTGAATATTTTTTTGAGTTTTCTTATTAAGGTCTTGAGCATATCCTATAAGGTGAACCGCGGGACTAAGTATAACAATGCCACATATAAAAATCATCCTCTTCATTGTATTTAACTGTATCATAATTCGCATAACATCCCTCCATTTTAGATAATTTCATAGTCTACACCGCCACCCCCTAGTGTATCTATGTTATGTTTTAATCGGATAAATACTACTCAATCTTAACCGTCTTTCCAACACGAAATACAATTTTTATGTGATTATGATACCTGTTAATTAAAGGAAACTTTTGCTGTCCACCCAGGATGTTGACTTTCAGGCACAAGATATCCCACACACCATTTATTAATATGTCTCCCTTATACTCGTCGAAAATATCACGATGATTAAAGGCATAAAATGACACATTTTCTGATAACCGAAGACAAACCTGATGGCTATCGCCTGGAAGATATTCTGAAAATCATTCGCAAGGACATCTTTCTGCGCACCACAAAGATTATGGATGATGATCGAACAGAAGCCCAGGTTGTGATGAACAATAATGTAGAGATTCTAGGCCTCCTCAGCGCCGCCATCGCCAAGGCGGAAGAAAGCACAACTATTTTGCAAAAAAGCTTTGGCCCGTCCCGCGAAGGCGAACCGCGCATTGGTGTCTAGGTCACTTCAGCCGGTCATATAAAATCTCCTGTTTTCCGACATCCTTACCTAACGGCTTGACAAAGCCGCCTGTCTGGTTGACATAGGGGGACCCGCGAAGAACAGGAGATTTTCACAATGGGCGCCAGCCTAACCCCCGCCGATATTGCCGCTTACCGTATCTTCCTTGACCAATTGGCCGAAGCGGCCGCCGAGGTTACCCTGCCCCTGTTCAAACGTCCCCTTGATGTGGTCAACAAAGGCCGAAAACTGGATATTGATTATGATCCCGTGACGGAGGCCGACCAACAGGCGGAAAAAGTCATCCGCCAGCATATCAATGCGACCTATCCCACCCATAATATTCTGGGAGAGGAATGGGGAGCAGAAACCAACTGCGCCGCAGACGAAACGCCCTGGACCTGGGTTCTCGACCCCATTGATGGCACCCGCGCCTATATTTGCGGCATCCCCACCTGGGGGACATTGGTGGCACTGAACAACGGCACCCAGGCTCTGGTCGGCATGCTTGACCAGCCTTATCTCAAGGAACGTTATATTGGCACGCCGAACGGCAGTTTTCTCAATGGGGAAAAAATCACCTGTCGCCCCTGCACAGACCTGACGCAGGCCACTGTATCCACCACAGATCCGACACAGTTTTTCGCCACAGACAAGGATGTCGCAGCCTTTAACCGGGTGGCCGGAAAAGCCCGTCTGGTCCGCAATGGGTACGACTGCTATGCCTACGCCATGGTCGCTGCCGGTTTTATTGATGTGGTGATTGAAAGCGGACTTGAGGCCTATGATATTCAGGCTCTGATCCCGATCATTGAAGGCGCCGGCGGTGTCGTCAGCGATTGGCGTGGGGAAAGTGTTCTACAGGGCGGACAGGTGGTGGCGTCTGCAACACCTGAACTACATCAGCAGGTATTGAGCTTATTGCAAGGCTAGGAATTCATCCATATTACGCCACAGGATATCTCGATACCGGTCAAGCTCCCGGTAAACTTCATGGCGCGCTCCGTCAATCGTAACCTGCTTGACATTGGCCCGTTCTGCGAAAATCTTTTCTGCCATCCTGTTGTCAACCAGAGTGTCTTCTCCCGCTAAAATAGCCAAAAGAGGCAGGGTCACCACATCCATATATCCTGGCGCCATCACCTCGTCAGCGCTGATCAACGCCGCCCGCAACCAGGCAAATGTCGGCCCTCCAACATAATGATCCGGGTTAGCGTCCAGAAAATCAGTTTCCTGACAAAAACGGTCTACATCATGGGTTACCTTGGGCATATACGCCTGATGTCCGGCCCGGCTAAAGCGGCCCGCCTGACCCGGAAAAGCCGCCTTGCCTAATCCGATCCGACACAGACCGGAAATAAGCGTCCTGGCCAGATGATCCTTGAAAGGGGACCCCAATGTCATGCCAAGCATGGGCGAGAACAGTACCGCCTTGTCAATATGCCCCGGATGTTCATGAAGATACCGCAGACAAATGTTGCCTCCCATGGAATGTCCGATCAAACAGATCGGCAATTCTGTCGCCCGCGGGTCTTTCTTCACTACCTGCGAGACATACTCGTCCAGGTCAGAGACAAACAGATCAAAATCGGGGATATAACTTTTCAGCCGGTCGGACAATAACCGGTCAGACAATCCCTGCCCGCGATTATCCAATGTGTAAACCGCGAGGTCTCGGGCCAAGAGGTCCGTGATAAACTCACTATATTTTTCCACATATTCACGATGACCGTTAACCAGCACGATAATGGCCTTGCTGTTCTCATCCGTCGGCCAGGAAGCCGTTCTTAAGTGGCATCCATCCTTTGCCGTCAGGTAACTCACCTGCCCCTTACGACGTAAATTAGGGAAATCTTGCCACACCATACAGAAAAACCTTAGAAGAATAAAAAACCAGAGTAGCCATATTTTCACATGACACAATTAAAAAAGCTGCAGACAATGCTGCAGCTTTTAAGGTAACGTAAAACAGGATTACTTTGAAAGACGAAGTTTTGACAGGTCCTTGGCAATCTTCTTAAATGCAGCCTTCAATGTCCCACTATCCGGCGCATAGAAATAATGATCCTTGTCAGTCGCCACATATTTCAATAAGTCCACCAGTTCCGTGCTGTTATTGGCGAACTGAATGGTATAAATCAAAACCTGGTCATCATTTTCCGGGTCGGCATCATCCAGATTCTTGATCCGATCCGCCAGATCTTTGAGGCGTTGATCGCGCTTGTCTTTGGTATGAAAACCATAATTATAAGCGTCACCAGACCTCATTGTATTCTCGCCGTCGGTCAGCAAGATAATTGCTTTATGCTTTACATAATTCGGATCAGCAACAACCGTTGCTTCGTCAAATGGTTTGCCGGGAGAAATCGCCCGCCATGCCCAGGCCAGACCCTGTGGAATATTTGTATAAGAGTTACCGGAAGAAATATCCAGTTCCGTAATGGCGCTGAGCAAGTCTGACTTCTTATGCTGCATGGGCGTAATCCCAAATTCAGGACACGGGGTACAGGCATGCGACATTTTATTCAATTTTTTTAAATCACAGGATGATTTTTCGCCCTCGCTGCCCATGGGATACCACCCAACCCAGGCTGGTCCCGTCGCTATTTTGAACGGACCATCATGAATATCACCGGCCTGACTTTCCGCAGTTGAATCCCGATAGGACCGAGACCTTTCATAAGCACGGGTTCGTGCGAAACGCGCATAGACACACCCTTTCCACCCCTCTTCCGGTTCCGCCAAAAGTGGAATGGACGGCGCATTATGTGCGTAATAAACCTTATTTATTTTAGGCGTCCAGTTTTTGAGAACCAGATCTTCCTCATCCCATTTGTTCCCATTGCCATTTTTATCAAAACGATAGAATTCTTCCTTGTAAGGATTGGCAGGAGAACCGGGAACAGTTTTTGTAGTGTATCTTTGTGATTGGGGAATCGTATTGCCAAAGGCATCTTTGCCATATTTGGTACCATTTTTAGTAACATTGACTTTCCCCGCCCAGGGCACCAGCCCCACATTCAACAGCGCATTTTCCTCATCATTGCCAAACAAAATTTTAACCAGATCTTTCGCCGCCTCTTTTGCGGTATCCAGACGGCTAAGGCCGCCCCCCATTCCGGCACTGTTTAACATGGAACCAGACATATCAATTGCCATCACCACATCAAGAAGAGACGTCTCCCGCATCACTTCACTGTCTCCACCGACCTCCATGTAATCATAATCAACAATGCTCATAAATACGGTCGGGACCGTCACATCCGCTGTCAGGCGTAATGCCGAATCATTCTCGCTATAGACATGTCCGGAAGGCAATCTGGCTCCGGCCTCATCCAGTTCATAGGGACCTGATACACTGGACCCATAAAATCCTGCAGGGAAATTGGCGTCAAAGTATTTCTTTATCTGGGCTTCCCGGTCATTATCAAAAAAACTCTTGCCCCCCGCCAGGGCGGCGGCGTCAAGCGCGGCTCTCAACCGGGTTTTTACGATATACGCCCGGCTGACATCCGTGGCAATCCCGATGACCAGAATGGTTGGAATCAACGACATGGTCACCAGCACAGCGGACATACCCTTTGCATCACGGATAAGTTTTTGTGTGAATTCACCAAATCTATGCATCTTCTGATTCAATTTTAAATTCAGGTTCAAGTTCAATCTCATTTTCATTTCAAGCCCCAAAGCTTTTGATTTCACAGGAAAATTTCAAGCATACTCTCGGCACAACCTTACATAATCAACGAACAATATAGACAACTTCTTAATTTTCCTTTTATTAAAACAAAGAGTTATCACATAATTTATGTAAATTTTTACACTGGAGGTCGCTGTAGAAATCTTACAAAACCTTAAAAACTCCACAACAATGATGTTTTTTTCCAGTCAGCAGTTGAATCTTGGGCCAAAAGCTTTAAATATTTTCTCTGTCGCCTCATTACATGCATAACGGAAAAGCACATGACCACGGAACATCGCACTAAAGTATTGATTATCGGTTCTGGCCCTGCGGGCTATACGGCGGCAATTTACGCTGCCCGGGCCAACCTGAAACCGATTGTCGTCCAAGGCATGCAACCGGGTGGCCAGCTTACCATCACCACGGATGTGGAAAACTATCCCGGCTTTGCTGATCCCATCCAGGGCCCGTGGCTTATGGAACAAATGGAGGCGCAGGCCCGCAATGTCGATGCAGAAATCATCACCGACATGATCACAGACGTGAATTTTGATGAGAGACCCTTCGTTTGTTCGGGAGAATCCGGCGCTGTTTATATTGCCGATACGGTGATTATCTCCACCGGCGCCCAGGCCATGTGGCTCGGCCTGCCATCCGAGAAAGCCTTCCAGGGGTTTGGAGTCTCTGCCTGCGCCACTTGTGACGGTTTCTTCTATCGTAATAAGGAAGTTATCGTGGTCGGCGGCGGCAACACCGCTGTTGAAGAAGCAATCTTTCTTACCAATTTTGCTTCAAAAGTGACCCTGATTCATCGCCGGGATGCATTGCGTTGTGAAAAGATTCTTGAAGACCGCCTGCTCGCCAATGACAAAATCGAGATTCTTTGGGATACCGTTATCGAAGAAATCGTTGGGGATAAGCCCCCCATGGGCGGTGTGACCGGCGCCCGGGTCAAAAACGTCAAAACCGACGAAATTACAACCATTGACGCTCACGGCGTCTTTATCGCCATTGGCCACAAGCCCTCTACCGCTATTTTTGCCGGCAAGGTCAAAATGGATGATGATGGCTATATTCTCAAAGCTCCTGACAGCACCGCTACCGACATTCCCGGCGTGTATGCCGCAGGCGACGTTACCGATAAAATTTATCGGCAAGCCGTTACAGCCGCCGGTATGGGCTGCATGGCAGCCCTGGAAGCGGAAACCTTCCTCGCAGAACAGGATTAAATTCCAGCAATATAATATTTCCAGACCATCGGTCCTCGGAAGCGTATTTATATAAATATTGTTATTAGGAATGAAGCACTTATACTAATGCCAAAGAATATGTCGGGATTTCCCGGTATATTGGAGGGATATGTCTTCCCTTCGGGCCAGTAATAAGCAATATGCGACCAAGCGGGATTGATCATGGATTGGGATAAATTAAGAATTTTTCATGTCGTGGCGTCTGCCGGCAGTTTTACCCATGCCGGCGAGAAACTGTATCTCAGTCAATCCGCCGTCAGTCGTCAAATTCGCTCCCTGGAGGAAAGCCTCAATACAACGCTTTTCAACCGCCACGCCCGTGGTCTCAGCCTTACGGATGAAGGCGAATCCCTCTTTAAGACAGCGGAAGAGGTGGTCGCCAAAATTCACGTAACAGAACAACAACTGATTGAAGGTACCAACCTGCCCCGGGGTGAACTGAAGATCACCACGACACTCAGCTTCGGCTCCACCTGGATGATGAACAACATTCGCAGCTTCATAGAGAAATACCCGGAAATCAACGTACAGCTTCTTGCCACGGACACCGACCTTGACCTGACGACCCGGGAAGCCGATGTGGCGATCCGTTTTCATCCCGCACAACAACTCGATCTGATCCAGCGTCAGGTCGGCGTGTTTCACCATCATCTTTATGCTTCCCCTGAATACCTAAGTCGTAAAGGGCGGCCCGAATCGATGGAGGAACTGAATGACCATAATATTGTCACGTATGGTGATATCAGCCACAGCCCGATTCGTAATATTGACTGGGTGCTGGATGAGGAAAACGGATTGAAGCGTAAACCAATTCTGCGAATCAACAGCATTTATGGAGTTTTGCAGGCCGTAAAATCCGGTGTCGGCATTGCCGCTCTGCCCGACTATCTGGTGCAAGGCTCCACAAATGTGGTCCGAATCCTCAACGACATAGAAGGTCCCGCCTTTCCCGCGTACCTAGTGTATACCCAGGAAGCACGGAATTCCAAGCGTATTGCCGCCTTTAAAGACTTTATCATTGAACAATTCAAGGATGCCCGCTTCTGATTCAGAAAGCTATGCATATTACGCATGGCTGCATTGACGAAATTGAGGTGGTCTTTAATATATAAATCTTTATAACAGAATACAGATGTTGCGATGCAGCATCCTCTGAAATACCTCCCAAGTTATTTCAGTTGCTATGACCCAGTCCTCCCCTATGTCGGGTCATAGCCGTTTCATGGTCTCCCAAGACATGAAGCCTCCCTATATTTTGACTTGCCGGGTTTTATAAC
>TARA_R110002073_G_scaffold73512_3_pt1 | contig 11411 bp, 13 predicted proteins | sample TARA_R110002073 | Tara Oceans TARA_R110002073 (sample SAMEA4397174) | marine metagenome | biome: Polar Biome; feature: [DCM] deep chlorophyll maximum layer (ENVO:01000326); material: water (ENVO:00002006), including particulate matter (ENVO:01000060) such as... | depth 40 m
AGGGGGCGGCAAGCGCCAGACCGCAAATCCAGATCAGGTGTGTGATCCAGCCTCCGTTCCGGGCCAAAGATATGATAATCTTGCTGAACAATGGGGCTTCCTGAGACCTGTGCGACTCGATTCTTCGCTCTGCCAGACTCTTGGTTTGGAGTCTTAACAAGGGGTGAATCATTAAGGCGCGTCTATTAAGGAATTGCTTCCGGGAGTTCGGATAGAAATTTGCATCTAGCCGTCTGGTGGAATTTCATCATTCGGCGCAACATGCTGATAGTCAGACCAGATCGGGAGAATACCGTGTTTGCCACGATAATCGCGACAACATTGGCGCTCGCTGCGCTGCAGGACGACACTTCGGCTCAGCAACAACCGGCAGGTGAAGCCCCTGTCCTTCGACTGGATGCAGCGCCCCAGCCCACGGCCCTGCCCTCTGACAACGATATCGTTCTGCGGTCGGCCGGCGAATATGCAGGCTATCACCGCACTTTGGGTGACATTCGGTCACGGCCCATCACATCAGGCGATGATCTCGACTTCACCATGGACAGGCTGTCAGCCTATCTCGGTGAAGAACGTCTGGCGCAGGCCTGGATTGCCTATGCCTCCTTGATCGCCGAACAGCATCCGGAATTTCTCGACGATGTCCGCGACGTGGCGGACTATTACGGACGTGACGTCGCGATTGCAGGCTTTCTCAATGACCCGGCCTACGCGACCGCCTTCCGCAACTCGGGCGCGGCCAGCCAGTCCGTCCTCGAAGTCATCGAGGCTGATTCAGGCGAAATTCGCGAAGTCGGCGAGCAATTCCGCCTGGCCGCTTACGACCTTCAATCGGCTCGCTGGGCCAATGCGGTCTCGCGTGATCGTCAGGCCCGCCTTGCGGCAATCCAGATTGCCGGACAGCGCCCGCTTCCTCCCGGCCTCGACATGTTTTCAACCCAGTTCGTTGACAGCGATCACCTCGGATCTGCTTCAAGCGAGTTTTCCGGCCTGACCGCTCCCTCGCAGGCACCGGCCCGCTCGCTCTCCGGGCCCGAACTCGCCCTCGAAGTCGGTGTCGCCTACGAACCCGACCGCGTCCGCGTCGGCCGCATCCTCTCGATTGCGGCGCTGCGCGCAATCTCCAGCGAGTCCACCTATTCCGACGAGGCACTGACCCAGCTGTTGGCGGACCCGTTGGCGCAGCGATGCCTGGCCTGGGCCCGCATCAACCTCGAACAGTGTGTTGCCGCCGGACACTTCAAGTACGAAGACTCCTTCTGCATCGCCCAGCACGCCCTGCTGGACGTGTCCGATTGCCTCCAGGCGGCGCAGACCCGCCAGGGCGGCTAAACGTTAACAAAACCGTACCAGTGCGAAACAGGGTGTATCAAACGTAAACACAAAGCATAAGATTTTATTTATTAGAATTTTTTGCTTTGTGTTTGATCTTCATTTCTTATCAATTTGGGTTTTACTCGTATTTCCTGGAACATGTGTCTAGCCTGAGAGTTGCAGAGTGATGTCTGTGACGAAAAGGATAGACGCCCATGATGTTCGTGTTCCGCGCCGCTTTCTGGATTGCCGTTGTCAGCGCCTTCGCGCCTGCGGCCCTCTTGGGGTCAAGTGCGGCCGATACAGACCACGCCATGGAGCAGGCCACTGCGGTGACAGCCCAGGTCACAGAATTCTGCGATCAGGCCGGACCGGTATGCGAAGCTGGCTCTGAAGCTGGCGACTTCCTCGGCATTCTGGCCGACGTGACGTCAGTGCGCGTCAATCGCTGGCTTGCCGAACGCGAAACCCAGGTTGCCCAAACTGATAGCTGATCCTTGCCAGGACAGTCCGTGCGTCCTAACTGCGGGGCATGACGCCAGAACTCAAATCTGAAATCGACGACATCATCGATGAATTCGACCTGCTTGGCGATTGGGAAGAGCGATATCGCTACCTGATCGAGCTGGGCAAGGCCCTTCCCGACATGTCCGATGACGAGCGCATCGACGACAACAAGGTCAAGGGCTGCGTGAGCCAGGTCTGGCTTGTCGCAGAACACGACTCCAGCGCCCCTCGCCGATTAATGTTCCGTGCCCAGTCAGACGCCCACATTGTGCGCGGCCTCGCCGCCCTGCTGATTCGCCTCTATTCCGGGCGCACCAGCGACGATATTCTTGCCGTTGATGCCCGCCAGGTCATTCGCGAAATCGGCCTCGCCGAACATTTGTCGCCGCAACGCTCCAACGGTCTCAATTCTATGATTGGCCGCATTCAGGCCGAAGCCGAAGCGGCCAGCGCGCACTGATCGCCACGCGTATCGAGGCCGTAGTGCCGTGCCAACTGCGAGAGCGCGATCTTCAATGCCAACTTGCCGGAACGGGCGGGCCAGCGTTCGCTGCGCTCGAGTCGCTCCAGGCCGTCTTCGCGAACACACACCGTCATGATCACCCGGTCGAGGCCCGGCCCCAGCGCGTTGAGCGCCTGAAAGACCCGCTCCTTGGCCGCGAGTGCGGCGACCGGCGCGTCAGCCGGATCATGGACCCCGGCGCGACCACCGGACGGTTGCCCGGACCAGTTTGATGTCACGCGGGACATCAGGCTGGAGCGGTGATAATCGGCCCGAAAGCGCTCGCCGGCCGAAAACTCGCCCGGTGTCAGAAAGGCCGCCTCTCCGCTCTGCCCGGGCTTGAACCAGCGCGCAAGGGGCGACTCATTGAGATTGAGCAGGGCCGACTCGATCTGCCCGTCGACCATGACGGGAACGTCACGCAGATCCCGGTGTTGATCCGCCGCGGCCGTCTGTCGCTTGTGGGGGTGGGTCACCAGCGCGGTCCCCTCGCGCGTCAGCACATAGCCGTCGCCACTGGCTTCGATCCAGCCAGCTGCACGCGTCTCGAGAACCGGACGGGCATCGACTCGCGCCACGGGCCGGCAACGCCGATCACCACCGGGGCAGACGCCATATCGCAAGGCGGCAGGATCCAGCGGACGCAGCCGCGCACCCTCTCTGGCCAGACAGCGCATCCACCGTGGCACCTTATGGTTGCTCACGCCGTGATCTCCAGATCGAGGGACGGATCGGGGACGGCGCGCAAGAAGCCTTCAAGCTGGTCGAGTCGCTCATCGAATTCCGGATCGTCGCGCCGATCCTCGACGACGTGACAGGCATGGGCAGCCGTCGTGCGATCACGCCCAAAGGATTCCGCCACCCGCGTCAGACTCAACTCAAAGGAGACATGCGCCAGATACATGGCCACCTGGCGGGCAAAGGCCACCGACGACGACCGGCGCGTTGGCGCCGTCATTTCGTCCGGCGACACGTTGAAGGCATAGGCGACCGCCTCTCGCACCAAACGGGCGCGCGGCGCATCAATCTCAATTTGATTTCGATCTTTCATGTCCTTACCCGTTCCTGGCTTCACGCTTATGCTAGGAAGCGCAGGACGGGTGAGGATAACTTTGGCGATTATGTAGGTGACTGAACATGCCCGACATGGCGGATGAAAATCAAGGGCTTATCGTTACGCCAGAGATGGTTGAGGCGGGGATGGACGAGGTTCGCCAGTGTCGTTTGACCGACGATCTTCCCGCTCTTGTAGAGCGTGTTTACCTAGCCATGCACTATGCTAGCTGTTCGGCTTCTCGAACCATTTCTTCGAGGTAACCCAGCCCGCATCGGGCGACGGAAATCGGACTGTCGTCGTCAAGTGTTTTTCCGAGGTGTGTTTTTGGAGGGTGGTAAACATTTCGGCCCCTGTCGGTTACTGGGCGCAGTATTATTCGGGGTAATTGAATGTGGTTTGCTACCGGTAAGCCGTCCAATGATTCAACGGTGTGGTTGGCGGGATTGTGGTGCCTGCCTTCTATGTATCCGGCAACCCCAAACCCTTTGCAGACTATATCCAGGTTAGGCCCACGAATGCGAACGTGGTTGGAGTTTCCTGAGCCTGCAATTCCAAGATGACTGACGGCAACTGTCTTTGTCAGCGGAATATCAAGGCCATGTTCGTCGTCGTCTCGCGCTTGGTAGAGGTATTGGAGTAATGGGTCTTTGCGCCGAAACGCGTGTTTCCCGCCCACCCATTGGCGTGATCGCGGGTTGGATTTGGCGCCTGTTTCTAAGACGGTGTAGACATTCTTTGCTGATGTGATGAAGCTATACCATTCGGCGGCAAATTGGTTAGCATTGTTCGCGCCGGGCATTCTCGCCAGTGCGGCTCTAGCGGCCAGAAGACGAATTTTTGCTTTCGTAATCGCGATTGGTTTCATGCCGGACCCTAAAAACAAAGACGAACGCAGTGACGAAGAAACGGCGCGTATCCGCGACGAGATCGTCAAGCGCATGTTGAAGACGCCGCCGAAGCCGCACAAGGAAGAAAAGAAGAAATGAAGCACACTTCTGACTGCGCGCTTTTCGATCTCCCGGCGCGCAGGCCGAAGCGATGTTCGTGCGGCGCGGCTAAAGCCGACATACAATCGTGTCGAGGGTCCGGTCGTTGGGGTTATATCCCGGTCGTGGCCCTGAAAAATGAGTGCCGGTTTTGGCAAGCCCAGTTAGCTTGGATACGTGAAAATCACGCCAGTCTTGACCGGACCCTCCGCTTAATTGCCAAGCTGACAAGGTTAGGTCGCCGTCAGAATCGTGCCCAAGAAGGTGAGGCTCAACAGTCCTAACGCTCCCCTTGTAGGAAAAGCGCAGGACTGCCCGCTCGCGGATTGCTTCACAGATAATGTTCAAGGTTTTCTCCCGTTCGCATCACCCGTTTAGGTTAGCGCTTTCGGGGCCAATTCACGAAACGAATTCCGCGAATATCAGGACGCTTGGACTTCACCAATCCGCCGATAGGTGAGGCGCTTGCCGTGTCCGCCTTTGATGATGGCATCACGGCGCTCGGCATCATTCACGCCTAGTTTCTCGCGGGTGTTGTAGCGGAAATCAAACTCGGCAAGGTAGCGATGCAGGTGCTTCTCCTTGCAGTGCTGATACACGCCCTTCATGCCGCGCTTGAAGATAGAGAAGAAGCCTTCAATCGTGTTGGTGTGGACGTTGCCACGTACGTATTCATCGACCGAGTGACGCACGGCCTCATGGCTGGCATATTGCTCGCCAACGCGGGTGTAGAGCTTGCTTTCGTCGGTCATTATCGCGGTTTCACGCGAGACGTTCTGGAACATGATTGCGGCCACAGTGTCGCGGTTTGCCTTATCGACATGGAAGGAACGCACAGACCCGCCGCGCTCTACCAGAGCGACAACGGCGCGTTTGCCAGACGGGCCACGGCCTGACTTGGAGCGCAGGAAGGGCGTTCCGTCCGTGCGGGTCTTGGGCTGGTCTTTGGTCTTGCCGATATAGGTTTCGTCGGCTTCGACGATCTTGTCAGGACCGCCCATGCCTTCGGGGCTTTCGGTGCGCATAGACTCGCGAATGCGGTGAGCCATGAACCAAGCGGTCTTGTAGGTGACGCCTAGCATACGTTCGAGTTGCTTGGCGCTCATGCCCTTCTTTGAAGACGCCATGAGTTGCGTCGCCATAAGCCACTTGTGAAGCGGCACCTTGGAGCGTTCGTAAACGGTGCCAACGCGTACGGTGAATTTGGTGCGGCAATCGGGGCAGTGCTTCCATCCTTCGCCCATGGACTTGCCGCCAAGGTCTTTGGCTTCGGTCGAACCGCAATAAGGACAAACGATACCGTCAGACCAGCGCAGGGCTTCAAGATGCTCGCGGGCGGCGGTTTCGTCGTGAAAGATGGGATCGGAAAGGTTGCACATGATTAGTCTCTTTCGTCGCCGTCAGGTTCGCCCGACGACGGAGTTTCTCGCGTATCTGTCTCGCCTGAGTGACCGCCTTGGACTACCCCACGAAACCAAGAAGGAACGCCGGGCGTCGAGCCGTCGCTAAATGCGACCGGGTAAAGTGTGAGGAACTCGCGTAGAACACGGGCAAGTCGGGGGTCTTTTTGAGAGAAGGCATCTGCCGCGTGGCTAAGTGACGTGTCTAGCGTCTGGCCATTTACAGAGCCATTTTTGGTTAATTGCCACGTTAAGGCGGCCAGAATCGTGTGATTGGCTATAGCGAGCGCGCGGGTTTCATCAAGATTGTCTAGCGTGGGTTTCATGGCGGTAACTCCTTGACTCCTTTGTCCCATGTCGGGCCTGTTCAGTCAAGTACATAATCGCCATAACTTTCCTATTACGATGTGCGAGTCATAAATGCACGCACGGGTTGTTTATCGTAAAAAGCGAGGATTTCTTTCCTATCTCGCGAAATAGGCGACCAGCAGAACGAGGCCCAGCAGGACGCTGGTCCAGATCGCCAGCACCCCACTCGGAATGTCCCGACTCAGCGCGCCGGCAGGACTGAAAATCGCGAAGAAGCGGCTGCCCAGCTTGCGGCGGAAAATGGCCAGCTGGTTTCCGCCAGCCGCCATGAGGCGGTCCAGCATGGCCCAGCCCCACCGCACCACGCCGTCGCCAAGCCGGCGATACAGCCAGTCCGTGTCGAGATTGATGCTGCGCACTTCGAGCGGATAGAGCTTGAACCGCACCAGAAAGGTGAAGGCGAAGAGCGCCGCTAGGAGGAGCTGCATCTGCCCCACAACGTGATCGAACGTGTAGGGCGCGTATTCCACCGGGTATGGCAGCAGCGAATACAGCACGCCGTAATTCACGCCCAGATAGACGCACAGGAAGGAGGCGATCCCCATCGCCAGCAACATGTTCCACGGCGCTTCCTTGACCCGCCGTCCGCAGTCATGCGCGAAGAAGGCAAAGTACGGGATCTTGATGCCGGAATGCTCCAGCACACCCGCCGAGGCGAAGATCAGGATGACAAAGGGAATGCCATAGCCGCCCTCGGCAACCGCCGCGAGGGTCAGCGCCTTGGCCACAAAGCCGGAGAAGAGCGGGAAGGCCGAGATGGCCGCACCGCCAATCAGGCAGAAGACCGAAGTCAGCGGCATCGATTTATAGAGTCCGCCCAATTCGGTCGCCTTGGTCGTGCCCGTACGAAGCAGGACGGCACCCATCGTCATGAAGAGGAGCGCCTTGTAGATGATGTGGACAAAGGCGTGGGCCGCCGCACCGTTGAGCGCGAGCTCTGACCCCACGCCCACCGCCGCGACCATGAAGCCGAGCTGGTTGTTGAGCGAATAGGCCAGCACCTTGCGCAGATCGTTTTCGATCACCGCGTAGAAGACCGGGAAGGCCGTCATGATCGCGCCAATCCACACCAGGATGTCGAGCCCGGCAAAGCCGCGCGCCAGCGCATAGATGGCCAGCTTCGTCGTAAAGGCCGACAGCACAACCGCGCCCACGCCCGTCGCCTTGGGATAGGCATCCTGCAGCCAGTTGTGCAGCAGCGGGAAAGCCGCCTTGATCCCGAACGCAAGCAGGATCAGCAATCCGCCCGGCGCATTCACGTCGATTGCGTTGAACGACCAGGAACCCGAATAATTGGCGTAGAGGACGGCCCCGGCGAGCAACAGCACACCAGAGAGAATCTGGATCACCAGATAGCGAAGCCCGGCCTTGAAGGCCGCAGGCGTGCGGGCCGCCCAGATCAGCACGACAGAGGCCAGCGCGGTCAGTTCCCAGAAGAAGAACAGCGTCAGCAGATCGCCGGCAAACACTGCGCCCAGACCGGCCCCGGAATAGAGCAGCGTGGCCGCATCGGACGTGCGGTTGCGCTCATGCAGCGCGTAGATGGCATTGATGAAGGTCGCGAGGATGAAAACAACGCCCCAGACCCGCGAGAGCGGATCGAACCGGTAAGTCTCAAAAATGAATCCGGCAGCCTCGACAAGACCGTAGGCCCCGACAGACGGCGTCACGAACCACAGGAAGCCGGCCAGAAGCGGCGCGGCGACCATGATGACCTTGCGCGCAGTATGCGAGGGCGTGATCGCGCACAGCAAACCGCCCAGCAGGACCGGCCAGGCCGGCGAGAGGCCGTAGAAGAGATCAGTCATCGCGATCTTCCTCGCCGTAATAGTTTTCGTCGCGACCGAGCAGCTTGCGCAGCGGCCAGCCCATCAGCACGGCGAAGGCAAAGCCGAAAAAGCCGACAATCGCATAGAAGCCGAAAACGCCGTCATAGTCCGAGACGTGGTGGAAGGGGTGCCAATACTCCAGGCCCAGCATCGCAAGCGTACCAATCAGGAAAATCCAGAATGGCAGGGCCCTTGCCCACTTCCCGTCGAGAAACAGAAAAGGCTTTGCGAGCGGATGGATGTCATCGCGCGCAGTCTCGGCCGCTTTCGTCTTGGCAGGTTTTGTCGTCGGCTTACCGGTCATGGTGTGGGTATCCCCGCGTCAAAGACCGGCGCAAGAAATGCGCGCAGCGGCTCGATCAGGAAGAACAGGATCGTCGCGCCCGCCGCGGTCATGACCGGCGGCAATACGACGAGCAAGGGCGTGCGCTTGGCGAGCGGCTCACTGGGCATCTTGTCATAGAAGCCGCGTCCGGGAATCGGCAGCAGATAGGCCACGTTCAGGATCGACGAAAGGATCAGCGCGGCGAGCAGCACCGTCTGACCGGTATTGAGCGATCCCAGCATCAGGAACAGCTTGGGCCAGGTGCCACCAAAGGGGGGCAGACCAATGATCGAGAACGCCCCGACCGCGAATGCCCCGAACGTCCAGGGCATCAACCGCCCCAGCCCGCGCATCTGCGAAATCTCGGTCTTGCCCGTCGCTGTGTAGATGGCACCCGCGCACATGAAGAGCGTGATCTTGGCCCAGGCGTGCATGACGATTTGCAGCGCAGCACCCATCAGCGCGAGCGGTGTAGCGAGCATCGCGCCGAGTGTGACATAGGAGAGCTGGCTGACCGTGGAGAAGGCCAGTCGGGCCTTGAGATTGTCCTTGGTCAGGGCGATCACCGACGCCAGCACAATCGAAATCGCAGCGACCCACGCCAGACCGTCTGCGGCCGGCAGGCTCTGCACCAGGGCCGGGCCGAACACATACGTCACGACTTTCAGGATTGCGAACACGCCCGCCTTCACGACGGCGACCGCGTGCAACAATGCGCTGACGGGTGTCGGCGCGACCATCGCATTGGGAAGCCAGGGATGGACAGGCATCAAGGCCGCCTTGCCGATCCCGAAAGTGAACATGACCAGAAGAATACCCAGCACAAGTGGCGAGGCTTCCCCGGCCAGAATGCCGCCGACCGTAAACTCGGTCGTACCGGTCAGGTATTGCACGGCCATGATAGCCGGAAGCAGAAGACCGATGGACGTACCCAGCAGGATCGACAGATAGATGGCGGCCCCGCGCCGCGCCTTCGCGTCACCCTTGTGGGCCACCAGCGGGTAGGTCGACAGGGTCAGCGCTTCATAAAACAGGAACATTGTCAGCAAGTTGGCCGACAGTGCGATTCCCATCGCGCTCATGATGGCGATCGTGAAGCAGACATAGAACCGCGTCTGGTTCTTCTCGCCATTGCCGCGCATATAGCCAATGGAATAAAGCGAATTGACGATCCACAATCCGCTGGCCACAGCCGCGAACAAGGCCCCGAGTGGCTCAAGCTTGAAGCGCAGGGTCAGCCCCGCGCCCAGATCAAGGATCGAGAGCTCGGGACGCGCGCCGGTGACGGACACCAGGTAGGCCACATTGCAGGCCAGCAGCACCGACGCGATCAGCGTCACGGCTTCACGAATATTTGGAAACCGGCCCAGCAGGCTGATCAGCACGCCGCCAAAAACCGGGATGGCCAGCGCCAGGCCAAGTGACAGTTCGGGGGTCATTGGCCGGCTCCCGTGATTGCGGCTTCTGCGGCCGCATTCGCCAGATCGAGAAGCGGTGCGGGATCAAAGAAGAACCAGACATTGGCCGCCGCCAGAATCCAGAGCGGAACCAGCATCATGATGGGAGAACGTGCGCGGGCCATGACACCGCCGTGCTCAGGTGCCTTGCCGATCCACACCGCCGCCAGCAGGCGCCCGACATAGACCATCGCCAGAATCGAGGAGATGAAGATCGCGGCAAAGGCCCACCACCAACCCTGCTCAAGCGCAGCCGCCCCCAGATACCATTTTGACCAGAAGCCGACCGTCATCGGCATGCCGATCAGTGACAGCCCGGCAATTGTAAACGCGATGGCCGTGGCCGGCATGGTGCGGGCCAGCCCGTTGAGGTCCGAAATCTGCCGGACACCAAAGCGGATCGTGAAGGCACCCAGCGCCATAAAGAGCGCGCCCTTCATCATCGCATGGTTCATCAGGTGCAGGATGCCGGCGGATATCCCCGCCGCTGTTCCGATGCCGAGGCCCAGCATCATGTACCCGACCTGCGCGACCGAGGAGAAAGCCAGGAGCCGGCGCGCATCATTCTGGAAAATGGACTGGATGGAGGCCGCAATCATCCCGACAATACCCAGGACCGCGAACACCCAGACGAAAGCCGCCTGCACGAAGGCCGCTTCGGGATAGAAGACGTCGAACAGGAAGCGGATCAGCGTGTAGAAGGCGACCTTGGTGGCCGTCGAAGCCAGGAAGATCGTCACGAAATTCGGCGCAAACGCGTAGGCGTTCGGCAGCCAGAGATGCAGCGGGAACATCGCGGCCTTCAGGCCCAATCCGACGATGATGAAGGCAAAGGCGGCCTGAACGACCCGGCTTCCACTCAATTCGGGCAGGCGCGATGCAATGTCGGCCATGTTGAGCGTGCCGGTCGCCATATAGAGAAAACCGACACCGATGACGAAGAAGGTCGCGCCGATCGTGCCGAGGATCAGGTAATTATAGGCGGCTGTCAGCGCGCGCCGGTCATTGCCCGCCCCCATGCCGACAAGCACATAGGTCGAGATCGACGAGATCTCGAGGAACACGAACATGTTGAAGGCATCGCCGGTGATCGCAACGCCCAGCAGGCCTGCAAAACACACCAGAAAGGCCGAATAAAACAGGGCCTGACGATGCGGCTCGATCTCGTCGGCGACGCTCGGGAGCGCGTAGACAACGCTGAGCAGGCCAAGACCGGATACCAGCAGCAGGATCGCCGCATTGAGCGCGTCGGCACGAAATTCGATACCGATCGGCGGAGCCCATCCGCCCAGCGCATAGCTGACAGTTCCGCCCGTCTGGACATCAATCGCAACCACGATGGCTAGAATGGACGAGACCGCGACGGCAAACAGCGTGACCGCCCAGCCCGCCTTGCCATTGGGCATCAAGGCCGCGACGGCCGACAGCAAGAGCGGCGTAACCACAAGGAATACGGCGGCATGATCCGCCATCATCGACGGGACCAGAGAGGCAATCCATTCCATCAGCGAGACGCCTCCCCGCTATCGACCGCGTAGTCGGCACGGTTGATCGCCTCGTCTTCAATCGTCCCGTAGCTTTCCCGGATCCGCACCACCAGCGCCAAGCCGACCGCGAGCGTCGCAACGCCCACGACAATCGCCGTCAGGATCAGAACGTGCGGCAACG
>TARA_R110002073_G_scaffold145532_3_pt1 | contig 11399 bp, 13 predicted proteins | sample TARA_R110002073 | Tara Oceans TARA_R110002073 (sample SAMEA4397174) | marine metagenome | biome: Polar Biome; feature: [DCM] deep chlorophyll maximum layer (ENVO:01000326); material: water (ENVO:00002006), including particulate matter (ENVO:01000060) such as... | depth 40 m
AGTTGATTCCCATCCAAATCTTTTAATCTTGCTTCTCTCCATAACCAAGGTTGATCTGTAGGCAACAAGTCGAATTGAATTCCTTTGTTTTGTAATTCTTGAACAACTTCATCTAAATTTTCATTTTGAAAATAAACAGCAATTCCATCTCCCTTAGGTAATTCATCTACCACATGTATAGAAAATGTTGCATCTCCGTTTGGTAATTCAAACCGAACATATCTAGGTCTTGCATCTACAATGAGATGCAAGCCTAGTTTTTGATAAAAATGGGTTGCCTTATTCACATCTAACGATGGAATGGTAATTTGATTTAAAATCATATTTTTTTAGTTTTATCGAATTCCATTGTTTGGGATTCTCTTTTTAAAAATCGCATTAAGTAGAACAAGCAAAGTACTCCCACAAATGACAAAATGGTAATAATCAACCAAGTATTATCAAATCCAATAGCATCAACTAATTGCATCCCAGAATTGTGTCCAAAAATATGAGCTGCAGAAAACGCAATACTATAAAACGCCATGTATTCTCCTTGATTTCCTTTCTTAGCTCTTTCAATAACAAAAGCATTCGAAAACGGAAATGCGATCATTTCGCCTATGGTCATAAATAACATTCCTATGACTAGAATCCCAACCCAAGTGCTAATGAGTAGTACTCCAAAACTTATTCCTGTTAACAACAAGCCTATTAATATCAAGTATGTTTTGCTTTTTTTAGAATTCTCTAACCATTGAATTAATGGCATTTCTAAAATAAAAATGATCAATCCGTTTAGTCCTAACAAAAATCCTATTTCAAGTTCTGTTAACTTAAACACATCTCTATAATACAATGGCATTGTAGAAAAATATTGCAAAAACACAAATCCAAAAATGAACATCGACACGAAGAAAATCCAAAAAGCTTTGTCTTTATAAATAGACACTGGACTCTCTACTTTCACTTCATCCAATACCTTTGCTTTTTTAGGATTCAATACCTTAATTAAAAGAATCGTTGCTAGTAAACAAGTGATACCGTCTACCCAAAAAAGACCATGATAGCCAATAGATGCAATAATAAGTCCGCCTACTGCTGGCCCTGCTGTAAATCCTAGGTTAATCGCCAAACGAATCAAGGTAACAGAACGTGTTTTATTTTCAGGTTTGCTATAGGCACTTAATGCAACAAACATTGCAGGCCTAAAGGTATCTGCAACAAGCATTACTAGAAAAATCCCAATACAGAACCCATAAAATGTAGTCACAAATTGCAACGCAACAAATAGGATTCCAGTTAAGAATAAACTAACTGCCATTACTTTATAAGAGCCTATTTTATCTGTCAGTTTCCCTCCCAACCAAGAACCTACAACAGAACCTACACCAAAGCAAGTCATAATCCAACCTACATTCTTTAAGGTAAAATCAAGGCTATCTGTTAGATACAAAGACATAAAAGGAATCACCATGGTTCCAGCTCTATTGATTAATGTAATCAATGACAACCACCAAACCTCCTTAGAAAGCCCTTTGAAGGTCCCTAAATAATTGTTATATAATTTTCTCATTTTCTTTGGTTTAGTTGATATATGTATAATAAAAAAGTCCGGCTGAATAGCCGGACTTTTTTAATTGTTTGATTTTATATTGACATCATCAAAACATATAAATAGACCGGCCATGGATTTTTGAAATCCACTGCTTACAGGTATATGTATTGACAATCCTCATGATTCTTTTCTGTTTAAGGGTATAAAACTACATATTTTTTCTAAACTAGAAACAAAAAATAATTTTCTTTCCGTATTTTAGAGGAAAACTTAGAACCTATGAAAAAATTAAAACCAGGACATTATATCGGATTTGCTTTTATTTTACTGATTGGCTTATTGATTGGATCCAATTTTTTGAATAAGAATAATGAAAAAGAATTAATTGCTGATGGAATAGAAACAACAGCAATTATAACCAAAATAGACGTAAACAATTACAAGGCAAATGAAATGGAAGGCACTTATGTAGAAAATTATATGCTAACATTTAATTTCTCTGTAGACGGAAAGAATATAAAAAGCATAAGAACTGTTGGAAAAAAAGAATACGACAAATACTTTAAAAGAGCTCTCTATGTAAATGATACAATCTCAATTTTATATGATTCTTCTAATCCCAAAAACAATCAGATAAAAGAATTAAATTTGGCAAAAAACTAATTCATGAGAAAACTTTTTGTTCTTTGTAGTGTCATAATCTTTATATCGTGTAATTCGCAAGGAAAAAGAGCTATTGCTGGTGAAACAGAGTATCAACGTAAATTAAACACTCAATACAAAGACGCTTCTAAATCACCTTTGAAAAAGAAAGATTTAAAGAATTTTAAAGGCTTAGACTTCTTTCCTATTGATTCTTCTTTTATAGTTACGGCAAAATTAGCAAGAACGCCTAACACGTCTTATTTTGAAATGCCAACTACGACAGAAAGAAAACCATACTACAGAGAATTTGGTCTCTTAACTTTTTCTCTGCAAGGAAAGGAATACACATTAACCCTATATCAAAGTCTCGAAGAATACGAAGATCCAAAATACAAAGATTATTTATTTCTTCCTTTTACTGATGATACAAGTGGTGAAGAGTCTTATGGTGGTGGACGTTATATGGATGTTTTTGAAAGCAAAATATCCTCGGATGACACTCTGGTGTTAAACTTCAATAATACATACAATCCGTATTGTGCGTATAATGAAAAATACTCATGTCCTTTAACACCTAGAAAAAATCATTTGCCTATTGCTATTAAGGCTGGGGTAAGAGATTTTAAAAAGCATTAAGCTTTTACCAAATACATCCCAGCAAAAACAGCTAAGAAAGCAACCACAAAACTGGCAATGGTGTAAAAAGCGAATGTCATAAAATCGCCATTCTTTAAGAACACATGATTCTCATAGGCAAAGGTTGAAAAAGTGGTAAATCCTCCACAAAAACCTGTAGCTAATAAGAGTGTTTGGTTCTGACTTAAAGCTTCATTCTTTGCTGCTAGCCCTAAGATAATTCCAATCAACAAACTTCCTAGAATATTGGCTGCGAATGTTCCATAAGGAATTCCGCTTTCAGGGTTGTTCAAGTATTTCCCTAGTAAATAACGGAGAACACTTCCAAAACCTCCTCCAACAAAAACTAAAAGAAGTTGTTTCATTATTTAGAGTTTAATCTCATCAGCATCATTCCAATTCCATTTTCCTGTAACAGTACCTTTGCTTAAGGTCATGATTCCAGGATTGGCTCTTATCATTGTTTTTAATGTCGTTTCATCACAGAAAAGAAAATCAAAAGGTAAGTTATGCTTATTCTGAATTAAAATAAGATCGTCTTCAAAAGAGGCAGAAACACCATAAACGTTATATCCGTTTTTAACGGCTTCATCCGCTTTCTTCTTAATAGTTTCAAATCCGTCTTTGTCAGATTTATCAATATTATATACTATAATCAGCATTACCTTATCCATTTTTAAAATCTCAGGTGCTAAATCGTTTTGTGTGTCTTCTAGCATAAAATCATGTACTGGAGGAAGTTCTCCATTGTCTGGGTATTCCATTCCTTCAGGAATGTTTTTACCCACTGCATACGCTCTAAAATCGATAATTGGCAAGTGGTTTAATACATAATAAGTAATGTATGAAAAACTTAAGAGTGAAACCAATGTAATTGCAACGGTTACTTTTTTAGAGAGAACTTCTTTGATATCATCAACTCTAAACAATAACAGAATTATCAATCCTATTAAAACAATGTTCTTCCAAAACGTTTCCCATGGCGTTAGCTTAATGGCGTCTCCAAAACAGCCACAATCTGTTACTTTATTATAATAGGCTGAATACCATGTTAAGAACAAGAATATAGTCGTTAACCCTAACAAACTCCAAACCGTTTTTTTAGATTTATAACCCAAAAGTAACATCACTCCCAACATAATCTCTGCTACAATGAGCAGGATTGAAAATGGCAATGCATAAGGAATTAAGAACTCGAGGTTTAACACCCCAGCTCCAAAGTATTCTTCAAATTTATATTGAGATCCTATTGGATCTACCAATTTAACAAAGCCAGAGAACACAAACATGGCTCCGACAAAAATTCTTGAGATGTGGACTAAAAGTTTTAATACCATTTTTACTATTTTTTTGAGACCTCTCGACTCCGCTTAAGGTGACATTCTTGCTTTTACTTTATAAGCTTAAGACATATGTATCATCGCAAAGACAGCGTAGTTAATCATGTCTTGATAATTCGCATCAATCCCTTCTGAAACTAAGGTTTTTCCTTTGTTGTCTTCAATTTGCTTGACACGTAATAATTTCTGAATAATCAAATCGGTTAAAGAACTCACTCGCATGTCTCTCCAAGCTTCACCGTAATCGTGATTCTTGTTCTCCATCAATTCTTTGGTAATTCCTACATGCTTATCATACAGCTCCGTAGCTTCTTCAGTTGTCAAATCTGGATTCTCTACCACACCCAATTCTAATTGAATTAAGGCCATGACAGAATAATTTATAATACCAATAAATTCTGACTTCTCCCCTTCGTCTACTTTACGAACTTCATTTTCCTGCAACTGTCTAATGCGTTGCGCTTTGATAAATATTTGATCAGTTAAAGAAGGTAATCGTAAGATTCTCCATGCTGATCCGTAGTCACTCATTTTCTTAACAAACAAGCTTCTACATTGTTCTACAACAGCATCATATTGGTGAGAAGTATTTGGCATAAACAATATTAATTTGCGTAAATTTCGTTCAAATTTAACGAACAAAAAAATCTATCCAATAGTAATGAAAAAAATTGTTGTTTTTTGTGGTTCTAGCCTCGGTTTTAACCCTATTTATAAGCAAGTTGCAATTGAATTGGGAAACGAATTTGTAAAACGAGATATTACCTTAGTGTACGGAGGTGGAAAAATCGGAATAATGGGTGTTTTGGCAGAGACAATCTTAAGTAAGGGAGGGAAAGTAATCGGTGTGATTCCTAAATTATTGGAAAAAGAAGAAGTTGTATATTCTGATGTCTCCGAATTGATTGTCACTAAAACTATGAGTGAACGAAAAGTAATTATGAGTCAATTAGCAGATGGTTACATTAGTTTACCTGGTGGGTTTGGAACCTTAGATGAACTTTTCGAAGGTCTTACCTTAGGTCAACTTCATATAGAACAAAAGCCGAATGGACTCTTAAATGTGAATAGCTTTTACGATTATATATTAAAACAGTTGGATGTGATGGTAAAAGAGGGCTATTTAAAACCTTCCAATAGAGAAATGTTATTAGTTGGTGAATCTGTAAGTGCATTGATGCAAAAGATGATCGATTATAAAGCTCCTAAAAAAACTCATGTAATTAATAAAGTTATAAAGCATGACCATTAATTGCAAAGGAAATCTTATCGATCTTTCTGTTCCCAAAGTGATGGGGATTTTAAATATTACTCCTGATTCTTTTTACGATGGTGGAAAATATAAAAGCGAAAATGACATTCTAAATCAAGCTGAAAAGATGCTGACTGATGGGGCTACTTTTATTGATGTTGGGGCCTATTCATCTAGACCAGGAGCAGAACATGTTTCTGAAGATGAAGAATTACAGCGCATGGTTCCTGTAATTGAATTATTGATAAAACAGTTTCCTAAAATATTGATTTCAGTTGATACATTTCGATCTGAAATTGCTAAAGAAACCATTACTGCTGGTGCTGCCATTGTCAATGATATTTCTGGAGGTAATATGGATACTCAAATGTTTGAAACTGTCGCCAAGCTACAAGTTCCTTATATTCTAATGCACATGCAAGGAACACCCCAAATCATGCAAGAAAATCCTAGTTACAAAAATGTAACGATAGAACTCATCAAGTTCTTTTCAGAAAAAATCCATCAGTTAAATTTATTAAAACTAAATGATGTTATTATTGATGTTGGTTTTGGGTTTGGAAAGACCAATGAGCATAATTTTCAACTTCTCAAAGAATTAAGGTATTTCAAGAGTTTGCAAGTTCCTATGTTGGCAGGTATCTCTAGAAAATCGATGTTATACAAAACTTTAGGTAGCACTGCTCAAGAAGCATTAAATGCGACAACATCTGCAAATACTATTGCTCTTTTGAACGGAGCCAATATATTACGAGTACATGATGTAAAAGAGGCTATGGAGAGTATTAAAATTGTTCAACAAGTACTTTAAATACTTTTTCGGCATGCTGTTTGCTTGATTATCAGTAAACTAAAAATTACTGATATGAGAAGAGAAACTCCTGAAGTCAATGCTGGCTCTATGGCAGACATTGCATTTCTATTACTTATTTTTTTCCTAGTTACCACCACTATGAAAGTTGATCAAGGGATTTTTACAAAAATCCCGAAGAAAGATCAAGAGGAAACAAGAATCCTAGTAAAAGACAAAAACATTCTTGAAGTAACCATAAACATGAACAACGAATTGATGGTTGAAAATGAGTCTATAAAAATTGGCGATCTAACTCAATTAGCCTTCAATTTTATTGATAATGGTGGTGGGAAAAGTTTAAAAGGAGAAGTGTGTGATTGGTGCCAAGGTGCAAAAGACCCAGCCTCATCAGATCATCCTTCAAAAGCTGTTATTGCTATTCAAAGCAATAGAACTGCTCATTATGAAACCTATATAGCCGTGTTAGATAATTTGCATGCAGCGTATACAAAATTGAGAAATGCATATGCTCTGAAAGTTTATAAAATGTCTTATACAGATATGTTGAAAGAAGAAAAGAAAGGTGATGAAAACGCAACCCTTTTTCGAGAAAAAATTCTAGTAATTCAAAAAAAATATCCATTGTTAATCTCAGATTCCCAAATACAGGGTTGATTTGTTGGTTGAAATTTATCTGTAGCAAATAATTCTATCATTAAGTCATTGAAAACATTCAATCTTTTCACTTTGAAACTTTGAGACTTTGAAACTTTCTTACTTTGTGACTTTATTAGTACATTTACCCGAAACCATTCAATAATCTATGTTAGATTTTCTTAATTTTTCTTTCTTAGATGTACTAGACATATTACTAGTAGCTATTCTGCTCTATTATATCTACAAACTTTTAAGAGGAACTGTTGCTATCAATATTTTTATAGGGATTGCATTTATCTTCTTGATTTGGAAAATGACCCAGATTCTAAAAATGGAAATGCTGAGTAATATCTTAGGTTATTTATTAAGCGGTGGAGTTATTGCCCTTATCATTGTATTTCAACAAGAAATCAGAAAGTTTCTATTGATGATAGGTACCACTAATTTTGCCTCAAGAAGAAATTTTCTAAAACAACTAAAGTTTATAAAAACTGAAATCAATTCAGAAACCGATACTACATTATTACTAGAGGCCTGTAAAAAACTTTCTACCACAAAGACAGGTGCTTTGATTGTGTTGGAAAAAACAAACAGTCTAGATTTTTTAATCGACACAGGAGATTCTATGAATGCTAAATTAAATATTGCTCTTTTAGAAAGCATCTTTTATAAAAACAGCCCGCTGCATGACGGAGCCACTATTGTACGTGATAATTTTGTTGTAGCCACTAGAGTTGTGTTGCCTCTTTCAAATAACACTAAAATCCCAGCAAGATTTGGTTTACGTCATAGAGCTGCTATGGGAATTTCAGAAAAGACAGACGCTGTTTGTTTATTAGTCTCGGAAGAAACTGGTGAAATCTCTTATATCAAAGACGGTAATTTTGAGTTGTACGTTGACTATAATGAATTACAGGAAAAACTAAAAAAAGACATCCAATAAATGGATTGCAAGAACTGTGGAAGTAATGTTAGAAATGAAGATGGCTTTTGTTCTGGTTGTGGAGCTAGAATTATAGGAGAAAGAATTACTTTACAATTTATAACAAAGGAACTTCTAGATAAAGTTCTGAGTATAGACAATAAGCTTCTAAAGACTTTTTGGCATTTATTCACCAAACCTGAACTGGTAATTGATGGCTATATAAATGGTGTGCGGAAAAAATACGTAGAGCCTTTTGCATATCTTTTAATTTCTATCACTCTGGCAGGAATTTCTTTTTATTTTCTAAAAGATGCTACCATACAAGCATTAGATACTATTCAATCTACTCCCAACTCTGAAGCGAACCCTTTTGGTAGCAAAGAAGCAAGTGAAAAGTTTTTAACTTTAATTTTTGACTATCAATCCTTTATAATAATACTTACAATTCCAATTTATGCGTTAATTGCATGGATTGTTTTTTTAAATAGAAAAAAATACAACTTCTATGAGCATGTTATTCTCTTTATTTATGTTTCCGCTCAAGGCTCAATACTCAATTTTCTCATAACAACTCCAGTTTTCATTGTAAATATAGAAGCTGGCAATATTGCTGCAATCTCTGTTGGTATTATTACTTATGCTTATATAGCTTATATCTTAATCCGATTATTCAAATTAACTTTTGGACAATTTATTATAAAAAGTTTATTCTTTTTAACGGTTTCGTCTTTTCTATTTATGCTTTTAATGATGCTTGTAGTAATTGTTACGTTTATCTATTTGGGCCCTGGTATTTTAGATAAACTTACGCCAGACAAAAAAAATGATAGCATTCAAAAAATTCAACCGCTAGATACTATTCTGAAGATTCAAAAAAATGACAGTATTAAAAAAGATAAGAAAACAATCTCTTTTTATGAGGCTAATTCCAAGCTAAACTGTTTGTCGTAAAGGTTTTTATAGTATCCTTCTTTTTTCTTCAAGAGTTCTTTGTGAGTTCCTTCTTCCACAATCTCTCCTTTATCCATCACAATAATCTTATCCGCTTTTTTAATGGTAGCTAAACGATGTGCAATAACAATTGACGTTCTTTCTTGAGTAATTGTATCTGTTGCATATTGAATCATTTGTTCAGCATGAGAATCTACAGAAGATGTAGCTTCATCTAAAATTAAAATACTCGGTTTGCTCACGTAAGCTCTTAAAAATGCAATCAGTTGTCTTTGTCCAGAAGAGAGCATTGCTCCTCTTTCTTTTACATTGTAATGATAGTTCTCTGGAAGGGTCATGATAAAATCATGGATTCCTATTTTCTTTGCAGCTTCTTTTACCTCATCTAAGGTAATGTCTCCGTTCTTAAGGGTAATATTATTATATATCGTGTCAGAAAACAAGAAAACGTCTTGTAAAACTATAGCTATCTCTTTTCGTAAAGATTGAACATCGTATTCATCAACAGGTATAGCATCTACACAGATAGTACCACTATCAATCTCATAAAAACGATTAATCAAATTAATGATGGTTGATTTTCCTGCGCCAGTAGCACCAACAATGGCAACTGTTTGACCTTTTTCCACGTTAAAAGAAACCCCTTTTAAGACCTCTTCATTTTCTACATAACTAAATCGAACATCTTTAAAAGCAATATCTCCTTGTATCTTTTCTGGGATATAACTTCCCTCTTTTGCTATAAAACTTTCTGTATCGATTACTTTAAATACACGCTCTCCAGAAACAATTCCCATTTGTAATTGATTGAACTTATCTGCAATCTGACGCAATGGTCTGAATAACATTTGAGCAAACATAATAAATCCAAATATTGCTCCTGGTCCATCTACAACTCCTTCCAATATCTGTTTCCCTCCATACCAAACAATTAATCCAACAGCTATTGAGGAAAAAATCTCTGCAATTGGAAAGAAAATAGAAAAATACCAGATGGTTTTAATATGAGCTTTCTTATGCTTTTCATTAATCTCCATGAACTTTTTATATTCAGTCTTTTCACGGTTAAAAAGCTGAACTATTTTCATACCTGTTACTCTTTCTTGTACAAATCCATTTAAGTTCGCCACTTGGTTTCTTACCTCTTGAAAAGTAGCTTTAATGGCTATTTGAAAAACTTTAGTTGCATAAATAAGAATAGGTAAAACTGCCAGTGCAAATAATGTAAGCTGCCAGTTAATATAAAACATCACAACAATAACAGCCAACATTTTTAAAATATCACTAACAATTGTAAACACTCCATTTGAGAAAAAGGCAGCAATAGTTTCAACATCAGAAACAACCCTGGTAACTAATCTACCAACAGAGTTGGTGTCAAAATAAGACATCTTAAATTTAAGAATATGATTAAAAATCTTAACTCTCATGTCTCGTATAATATGCTGACCTACCCAGTTAGCAAAATAGATAAAGGTGAATTGCAAAAGAACTTCACCTAAAAGAATTCCAAACATCAGTACTACATAGTAAAGCAATTGTTCTTCATCTTTTTTCAAAATATAAGAATCAATTACATCTATAAAAATAAGAGGTCTAATAACTGAAAAAAGAGCTAGTAAAATAGTTGAAGAAGCTGCAATAGCAAACATCAATTTATAGCGCCTAGCAAAGCTCATCAATCTTTTAAAGATTGTCATGTCAAATGCTTTTCCAGAAACCTTCTCTGCCATCTATACTTAATTATGAATTCTTTACTTACAAACCTTTTTAACCCTAACTCTTCACCTTTCAACCTTTTGCCTTTTAAAGGTATCTAACTTCTGTTAAAAATAGTCCTTGTGCAGGAACTGACAAACCTGCTTCGCTTCTTTTTTTACTTTCAATGACTTTTTTAAAATCATTAACAGATTTTTTTCCTTGCCCAACTTCTATCAAAGTACCTACTATTGCTCTTACCATATTGCGCAAAAACCGATTGGCAGAGATGTGAAATGTAAGAAGTTTCTCATCTTGTTTCCATTCTGCATTGGTAACTGTACACTCAAATGTTCTTACATCTGTTTTCACTTTAGAAAAACATTCAAAGTCGGTGTATTCTAATAAAACTTTAGAAGCTTCATTCATCAAATTAACATTCAATTCTTTCTGATGTAATTGCCAAGCAGTTTCTAATAAAAAAGGATTCCTCCCTAACCAGATTCTATACTCGTAACTTCTGCTCACAGCGTCAAACCTTGCATGTGCATCATCAGCTACTTTCACCAAGGTATCAACAACAATATCATTGGGTAAAATTGAGTTGAACTTGTATACAAAATCATCATTCAGTTCTTTTTGAGCATCAAAATGTGCAAACATCTTACTTGCATGTACGCCCGCATCTGTTCTCCCTGCTCCTACAATACTAATCTCTTCCTGTAAAATCGTTCCAATGGCTTTGTTTAACTCTGCTTGCACAGAGTTCTCATCAGGTTGAATTTGCCATCCGTGATAGTGCGTTCCTCTATATGATAACTCAATGAAATATCTCAAAAAAAGTAGTGATTTAACTATTATAAAACGACAAAGTTAATTTGATAATTTTGATGACGCTAATTTATGAAAGAAATACCAATTGTTAGTTGTTAGTTGTTAGTTGTTAGTTGTTAGTTGTTAGTTGT
>TARA_R110002073_G_scaffold9448_10_pt1 | contig 11377 bp, 9 predicted proteins | sample TARA_R110002073 | Tara Oceans TARA_R110002073 (sample SAMEA4397174) | marine metagenome | biome: Polar Biome; feature: [DCM] deep chlorophyll maximum layer (ENVO:01000326); material: water (ENVO:00002006), including particulate matter (ENVO:01000060) such as... | depth 40 m
TTGATCCCCTGACCGGCGAGAAAATCCAGACGGTGGCCCAGACCAAGCTCTACGCCAACAGCCATTATGTCACGCCGGGGCCGACCCTGGGCCAGGCGCAGAAGACCATCAAGGCCGAACTGGATTGGCGGCTCAGGCAGCTCAACGAAGAGGGCAAGATTCTGGAGGCGGCGCGGCTTGAGCAGCGCACCAAACTGGACCTTGAAATGATGGCGGCGACGGGCAGTTGTGCCGGCATTGAAAATTATTCCCGCCATCTCACCGGACGGGCGCCGGGCAGCAATCCACCGACCCTGTTTGAGTATCTGCCGGACAATATGCTGCTGTTCGTTGATGAAAGCCATGTCAGCGTGCCCCAGGTCGGCGGCATGAGTCGCGGTGACTTTGCCCGCAAAAACACCCTGTCGGATTTCGGCTTCCGCCTGCCGTCCTGTATTGATAATCGCCCCCTGAAATTCGAAGAGTGGGACCGGTTGCGGCCGCAGTCGATCTATGTCTCGGCAACCCCCGGAAAGTGGGAACTGGAACAGACCGGCGGCGCCTTTATCGAGCAGATCATCCGTCCCACCGGTCTGATTGATCCACCATGCGAAATCAAACCGGTGGAGAGCCAGATTGATGACCTGTTGCATGAGGCGGCGGCCACCATTGCTCAGGGTTACCGCGTGCTGGTGACGACCTTGACCAAACGCATGGCCGAGGACCTGACCGAATATCTGCATGAGCATGGCCTGAAGGTGCGCTATATGCATTCGGACATCGACACGCTGGAACGGATCGAAATCATCCGGGACCTGCGGCTCGGCACGTTTGATATTCTGGTGGGCATCAACCTGTTGCGCGAAGGACTGGATATCCCTGAATGCGCTCTGGTGGCGATTCTGGATGCGGACAAGGAAGGGTTCCTGCGCTCCGAAACCTCGCTCATTCAGACCATTGGCCGGGCGGCGCGGAACGTGGATGGTAAAGTGATTCTTTATGCCGACAAAATCACCCGGAGCATGAAAGCGGCCCTGGACGAAACCGACCGAAGACGGGAAATTCAGAAAGCCTTCAATGAAGAACATGGCATCACCCCGGAAAGCATCAAGAAAACCATTGGCGAGATTATAGAGAGCGTCGCGGAAGGTGATCATGTCCTGGTGCCGATTGATGCGGACGGCAGTAACATGGTCGGTCATAACCTGAAAAGCTATATCGCCGATCTGGAAAAACAAATGCTGGAAGCGGCCGGGAACCTGGAGTTTGAGGAGGCGGCGCGCCTGCGCGATGAAGTCAAGCGGCTGGAGGATCATGAACTTGGTCTTGACACCGGCCATCCGGTGGGCCGTCATATCAAGTCGGGCAAGCCCACCGGCAATTCCAGCGCGGGGAAACCCGGCACCCGTCAATACCGCCGCAAGAGCAACAAACCGAGCAAACGGGGCTTTTGAAATCAGAAATATTTAATTTTGATATTGATTTAGAAAAGCGCGCCCTATATAGCTTGCCATGCTGATTTTTCAGGTATCTTATGCTATGATTATTCAGAATTGACGGAATGTGGCGCAGCATGGTAGCGCACTTCGCTGGGGGTGAAGGGGTCGCAGGTTCAAATCCTGTCATTCCGACCAAATTAAAGGTCGTTAACTCAATGAGTTAGCGGCCTTTCTTTCTTTTTTTAATTGTCTCGATTTGCGTTACTTGGGTGCAACTTGGGTGCAAATTGAAATTTACTTTTTCTTCTAATTCACAGAAATATGCATTAAGTCCTTGAATTATAGTACTTTCCTTATCGGGGAGGTATTGTGCGTATCCTTCGGTGATTTGAAGGCTTCCGGGGGCTTGGTGGCCCATATGTCCAGATAGCTCCCAAGGGTCAATGATGATTTTGTATTTCTTCTTGAACCCGGAATTTGTGCGCAACGTTTTGGCTATACTATGGCGGATCGTTTTTGAGACAATAGCCTTTGGCCACTGAAGTTCTTCCCTCATGGTTCTCCATGCCTTTTTTATGCTGTGAACAGGTTTTTCTTGCCGCTGTACTAAATATCCCGTCTCTTTCGAGAGCCACTCTTTAAATAAATTGGGGACAGCGACTATCGGCCGTCTTTTAGATGTCAAACGCCTTCCCGGTGGGTTGAGGTCAAGGAAGTCTTGTGTCCAGTCCATTTGACGCCCTACATGAATATCTAACACTGTTTCTGGTCGAGCAATTGTACCAATGCAGCCAAGTATAAACTTAAAAAGATGATCCATTTTTTTCTCATGGGCATAAGTAAGGGCATCAGCCATCATATCCATTGTAATAAATGCGGTTCTGGGGCCATTTAATTCATATTTTGAAATACCGGGTATATGCGGGCAGGATTCAATATCACCATTCTTATAAGCCCAATTAATTGCGGCTCGAACATATTTAATATAGGTTTGTACTGTATTAGGCGAGGTCACCTTTTTGATAACGTTAACTTCAATAATTTCTCCCTCATCGTCTTTTTTGACTTTGACAGAGTGCAGGAGCCGCCATGTAATGAATCTTTTAATATATCGAGGGGTGAGGTCAGACAACATGGTAAGTCCGGGAATACGCCCGGCATCTTCCTCAATGTCCATAAATTTTGTAAATGAGATAATCGCTGTGTTAATAACTGGTGCGGCAGTTAAGCTACGACCATGCTCAAGCCAGTAATTGGAAAGTATTTTCCGAATATCTGCTTCATATGAGGGGGCTCTCGCCTGATTTCTGGAAGCATAATAATGTTCGTCAATTACTTCCTTGGCACACTCATAGTCAGATTTATATGTCGTCTTGCGGCGCGTTTTTCTTTTTCGCTCGTCATACCAGTAGATGTACCATTTCGAGCTACAGTTTTCTCTATTGAGCCAGAATCTACCAACTTGATATTTTCTTTCTTCTTTTTGAGGCACTTGATGAGTCCTTGTATTTCATTAGCATCAAGATCTTGCATGCTGTGAAGAATGCCTTTGAGGACCAAAGTTTGAACATCCTCTTTTGTTAGCTTGGTTCCCTTTGAATTTTGGGCGGCACGTCTGATTTTTCTTGTCAATAAATGCAGTTGCGACATTCCACGATCATCCTTTTTTCCTTAATTACGGTTATCCAATTTCCTATGAAAGAAGTTAGATCAGAGCTAAATTGAAACCTTTAGTCAAGGTAAAAATCTTTTATAAACAAAAGGTTAGTTCATATTTAAGCGATTGTAATCCATATAGGTCAAAGTAGGTCAAATGGGGTCATGCTGGGTCCAAAAAGTTATTTTTGGCTTTTTTTCCCAGATCTCTCAAAAACGGGCGAAAAAAAGACCGATTATATTCTGTAAGACGGTGAAATCCAGTCTTCACCGCCCGAGTCCTTTGAGGTGTTCCCTCTCGGATATGCTGTCGTCACGGGGTGGATCGTCGCGGGGCAGGCGATCTTCAATCAGGTCGAACATATGGCTGTAGAGTTTTTCAATCACCCGGATGCGCTCCTCAATAATCTGCGCCATGAGATAAACCTCGCAGCTGCACGCTGTGCCGGAATTATTCTCGGACAGGGACCGCAGGATATCGGCCATGGTATGAAGCTCCGAGCAGGGTTCCTCTATCCCGGACAGGGCGGATCTTAATTTTTCCAAGGCCTCTTCCTGTTCTACTGTTCGCAAGATAGGGGCTGGAAAGGGATCGGTGGTTTGCAGGACTGGAGGTTCCGCCTCTGTATCATCCTCATCCAACCACCAGTCTTCCGGTGGCTCCAACGCCTCGCGCACGATCTCCAGTCCGTCCTTCTGGGGCTTGGCAAGGCTTCCAGACTTCAGGGCGTCAAACTTGAGGTGGCAGATGCGAGATACCAGTTTGTGCAAATCTTCCACATGGCCGAACATCGCATTTAGTTCAGCAGCCGTGATCGTATAATCCGGACTGAAGCGCACATGGCCAAAGGCGCGCGTCAGGAGATCGAAGATCTGTACAGCCTTGAGCCCGGTCCAGATCACGGCCAGTTCCGGATGTAGGCTTTCGGCGAGTTCTCGCAGATCAGATAACGGACGACCCAGCGGATATTTCAGGATATGAACCACCATCAGGGCTTCATAGGCCTCGGCGGCGGACAGGTTGAGCATGAAGGCCGCCGCGCCGCGATCCTTCTCGGCAAAACTCTTTGCTCCGGCGAGAAACAGGCGGGCAAGAGGATAGGCATGATCATAATAGCCTTGGGCGCGGACCAGATGCTCGGCCGCAGCGGGGCGCTCCGGCAGCTGGAACAGATCCTGAGTGATGTCTCCCTTGCTATAGATCACGGTCCCGCGGTCCTGAATCTCGTCATAGGCGAGATAGCCGTTGCGCAATTTCCGGTCAATCCGGCCCTTGGTGTCGGTAAAGCGCAGCCGCACAGGGAAGCGGACCTTGCCGGATCGGTTCAATTGTTCCACGGCGCGCTCCAGAGAGGGCAGAATATCGCACAGATGGGCCGAGACGATCACCATCAGGTTATAGCTATAGCTGATCACATCGGGATGCAGTATTGTTTTCGGTGTCCAGTGGTCCTCGGTGAAGTAGCCCTGCAGAATGATATGGCGGATGCGGCTCGGGGTGTAGCGATCATGGGGGTCCTGCACCGGAATGGTCTGCCGGACCAGAAAGTCGGCGATATAGGTCAGGTCAGTCTGGACTGGTTTGGGTAGGTGGGTGAGGGAGAATTTCATGAGCTTTTCCCTTCACACTCAATCGTCATTCCATCGAAGGATGGAATCCAGACTATTGCGGGATGATGGGAATTACTGGGGAAGAATTTTACACGGTCGGGTAAGTTGTTAGTTAACAAACACAGGTATTCTGTGCTAAGACATTGGGTAGCCATGTCAGCCTCCTATTAAGGTTGGTGTGGTCAGGACCATGCGGGTGTATCGAGCACCTTCATGGTCCGTTTTATACACGTGTAGATTTACTTGTGAATTACGAACTAATGCACTAAGTGTAGTATAATACCGAATGAATTTCAATACTAAAATTGCAAAGTGATGTTAAAAGTATCGATATGACTAAGAGAATTGTAATCACATCAGAGCAGGTTCGTGCAGCTCGCGCACTTTTACGTTGGAAGCAGAATGACTTAGCTGACGTTTCCGAAGTATCGTTACCCACCATCAAGCGATTGGAAGGTATGCCTGGTATTATCTCGGCAAACCATCTAACGCTTCTGGCCATTGAGCGCGTGTTAACCGAGGCAGGCATCGAGTTCATCCCCGAAAACGGCGGCGGTGTAGGAGTGCGCCTGAAGAAATAATCTGAAGATCAGGATTACTTGATCCAAGAGAATTAGTCATTAATTTGGCTTTCCAGCTGTCGCAGTCCCTTAATTAACTCTTCATACGCCATAGGTTCATCAAAAAACATTGCAGCTGTCTTCTGGTAATCCACTCTCAAGTCTTTTAAAAGATGATCTGGTGGCACAAGCTTAAAACTTCCTCGTACAGCTGTGGGATACCAATCCCAGGGTTCTTTAAAATAATCATGTTTATGTAGAACAACCTGATTTAAAAGGTCAATATCATCCAGGGCAGCATCTAAAATATTAGAATGTTGAGAAATTATGTACAGATCATGATAATGACGACACATTCGAGGTTGTAATTTCCGCTCTTCAGGCTGGTGGGCGATGGAATGAAGGATTGTTGCCTTCTCCCAAAAGGTTCGTTCCGCACTTAAGGTCGTTACCGTAATAGCCGGAGGGCCATTCTCAAAAACCTGAGGTAAAATTTCAGCAATATAAGGCGTTATTACCTGCCTTGAATTCGGCTCGCGCTGGCCTCTGGCTCCCAATTCTATTTTAACATGTTTCGGAATATAGTCGTGGGATTCCGCTACTAGACAGCTCCTATAGCTGAATAAAATGGTTTGGCCCTCATGGGGGTCAAGGGCACATGTTCCATAATCTTTCAACATCTCCTGGATATCAGGCAATAGGTGTTCTTTAATGACTTTCTTGCATTGCTTTGAAATTTTACTTGGTGAAACAGAGGTGGCATTGCCAAATGAATTGATGAAATTTTTATCCAAAGTCAAGTCTATATCTTCAGAAAACCGATCAATGATTTTATAGACTTTAGACAAGGAAGTTCCGCCTTTGAAAGTCAGATGCTCCCCATATGACGATCGGAAGAGCTTATCCAGTGTGAAACAAACCCAGAAATCTTTTTCGATAATGACAGAAGATATGCCACGCTTTGCGGCAGCTTCGATAATAAACAGCCGTTGTTCTGCAATGGTGTAATTGAGAAAGTCATTCATGATTGTGTAATCCTTCTGACCGCTTCAACAAGCCACGCGCCTTTTAATGTTGGAATAGTTTTTATGAGTCTTTTTTTATCCTTATCTGAGGTCATATCTATGCACCTCTTGAGAATATCCTCTGTAATATTTCCATCCCCCAAATAACGCAACGACTGTAAAATAAGATAATCAAGTGGTGGCGTTATGCGTTTGGATTTAATTTGGGAAGGAATTAAGGAAATTTTTTGTGCGCCTACGCAAATATCCTTTTTTGTAAAATTCGTATAGAAAATATTTTTTGCGGGCACCTGTGTTGAAAGCCCCAGCATATTTAAAGACCGTGCTCCATCGGGGAAGGCAATATCCCCTTTTTGCCGTGCAATAGCCTGTGCTATTTTCATTGGGTCCGGGCTTAAAACACCAAGCTTTGGATGAGTTTTTGCATAATGGTAAATACCGCGACCCAGACGAAATATAATACCATCATCCAATATCTGCTGTAAAATCGTGTCAATATTACTTCGATTATCAAGATCCAGTAAATCTTTAGGCGTAAAAACCCATCCTTTACCTTTCCCGCGAATTCTTTTTAAAGTCTTTTGTACGATTGACATGATGTCCTCTTTTGGTGAAAGAATTTGAGAAATATGAGTATGTTTTTCTCAGACAAATAATTGAATAATATTCATTAACTATCTATACTTATTCATATATATTAAGTTTACATGAAAATAGTGCCTCCGCTTTTTTTATTACTATTTCATTTGATTTTCAAGTGTAATCTTTTGCCCCGTTAGAATGTCAAACGCTGGCAGCAACAAGGTCGCATTATAGAGATGATCCTTTACGGCGGCAGATTATCCAACCTGTTCCGCAACTAACTGCTCGAAACGTTCGCTGGCATAGTCAAGACCGAGCGGTGTGATCGGCATATTGTTGATCAGGTCTTCGATCAGGCCGAGATCGAGTGGACGGCGGGCGTCATATTGCCGGTGAACTTCGAATTTCAGGATAAAGGCGAAATCATTCATGCAGCCGAGAACGCTTTTGGAATTGGTTTTGCAGGTGGCGAAAGCCGGGCTGTCGGCATAGAGGTCACGGCCCGCCAGATGTTTCAGACGGTCTTTGAACCGGGCGACGGATTTGAAAAACGGTTGGCGCGGCGGCGCATCGAGGAGGGCTGAAAAAAGGCTGTCCCGCTGGGTGAAGATCAGAAAGGCGCCGAAGCCGTGGATTTTGACCCGGTTGACATACCAGGCATCGAGCGCGCCGAGGTCTTCGGGCGTCGGCGCAAGATCCGACCCGGTCGCTTTGGCCAGTTTTTGTGTGAGATGAAAATGCAGCATGTGACGTCCCTGTAGAATTCCGACCCATGATACCCAGAAATCCGGCGCAGATCAAACGACTTTGCCGCTTTACCTCGATCGTCAAAATTCCACCGGGTCGGGCGCGCACATGGGCCCCCGGCATGGACATGGCGGGTCAAACTCTCCTGCTTTTAATCCAGTCGGCTTTTATCGCCGGACGTCCGGATCCGCAACAGATCTTCCGCGCCAAAATCCCGTGAAGACTGTGGCATATCCGAAACGCTGTCCGGCGATGTGCTTTCCTGCATTCTTAAAAAACAGGAGAGACCAACATGACCCACTATTATTTTGCCAAGCCCTACAATATTTGCGTTCCCGGTTTCGCGTTTTCGGATTATGACGATTATTGCGCCCAAATGGCGGCCCTGAAAGCCGACTTCGGTGCTCCCGTAGAGGAGGTCAGCTTTGAGTATATCGACGGTGACAATGAGGCGCTTTTTAATGCCCTTGACATCAATCAGGCGACCCTGGAGCAATGGTTTGATGATCTGGAAGGTCTCGACGGGGATGATCTGGTGAAGGCGATTTACCTCGCGGAATATCTGAACGCCAATAGCGCAGACATTCTGGACCGGCTGGACGAGGTATCCCTCTTTGAAGGCGACGCGGAAAGTTACACCCTTGACTTTGTCGAGGGCTGCGGGTTGCTGGACGGCCTGCCGGAAAATCTCCACCCCTACTTCGACACGGAGGCCTTTGCTCGCGACCTGCTGCTCGGTGGTGATATCGAAGAAGTGGACATCATGGGCCGCAGATTCGTCGTGTGGGGGTGTTGATCATGAGTTATACAACAGAAATCCTCCACTGGCATCATTATCAGATTGAGGTGCGCTATGATCCTGATCCCTATCCTCAGATTGCCCGAAACGGCGGGACAATTGCGCATCTGGAAATCGATTGCCGCTACCCGGTACGGGCCGCGCTACCGATGACAGAAACGGGGTATTGCTCGGTCTTTATGCCGGACCATTATCTGAAGGGTTACGGTAGCGCCGGGGACTATGTCAGACAGTGGCTCGATTCAGCGTCACAAACCCGGAAATGGCAAGACAGTCTCAATCAGGCCCGGCAGTTGAGCCTGTTCTGATATTCACGCTGAGACAGGATTGTATAAGGCAGGATTGTAAATGACATCGAAACGCTGTTTCCGGGTATCTTGATAAGGGCCTTCCAGAATGTTTTTACGTGGCCACAAACAGGCGGGGAGAGAACCGCATAATCAAGCCGTCCGTTTGATGCAGGCGACGGCGTATTTTGACTTCCAGAGAAACCAGTAAAATTCCAGGATATAGAGCCTTAAATAAGAAAGTGTAATCATACACACACTATGCACCTGCCGTGCTGACACTTAAGTGCCTTGAGATATTTAACCTCTTGAACGGGTTTTGTAAAAGTGGTGCCAAATGCGATTACACCGCCTGTTTTTTTGAATACAGTTTTGGCACCAACCTACGGAATATTTTTTTGACTTCAATCACTTGGCGGGTGTTTTTTTGTAATCGTAAAAATCAACTTTTGTAATCACCTTTCCGCCTCTTGATCCAGAGCTTTTCTTACGCTCTTTTTTGTCAGTTTGAGCCTTGTTCCCGGCATGGACGAGGGTTGCTTGAGAAGCTGAAACACTTTTCCTAAATGGTAACCAATCCGGGCGGCATCTTGCTTTAAATTGGTTGCGAAAGAAGGGATAATATTTATGGGTTTGGACGCCGGAACCTGGTGGGTTAGATTATAGGAAGGGGTTTGTTGCACAGTCTTTATCTGCTGTTTTCCAAGCTCAAACCCGAGGGTTTTGGCTTCCGATTTCCAGGCCTTGAACAGCTCCTGCCGGTTCATATTTACCTTGGGCTTGCGGGTTTTTAGGGCGGCGAGTTCTCTCTGTTTAGCCGAGGTGTGGCCCTGCTTTTGGACCTCCGCTTCGATAGCTTGTTGGCGTTTGGAGAAGTTCTTTTCAATATATTTTGGAATAACCGTTACCCGGAAACCGGTCTGCCCCCGCTCTGTCTGATAGCCCAGATTCTCAATCTCCCGGGCGAGATGTTGCTGATAAATTGCATCAACCTGCTTCTGAGCCTTGTAGAGATCACGACTGACAATCGCCCCCCATGTGCCATCTTTACGCGGGGCCTGATTAAATATAAAGCTATGGGTATGGAGCTGCGGGTCGAGATCCCTGCTGGTTTCATGATCAAACTGCGCCATAAGCAGGCCCGCTGTGCGCTCCCGGAGTACGCCGCCCTGACCTCGGCGGCACCATCCGGCATTATTCTCCAGCCAGCACGCGGCCATTAGCGTTGCGTGTTCTTGTGCCGCTTCTATGCTTGTCCGATCCTGTTTTTCCGATAGCGCCCAGAGAACCGAGACGGATTTCGGCGCACTGAAGGTCATGTCCCAGCCCGCAGAATGACTATGGGATTTGCCGCCCCGCTGCACCAGTTTTTCGCCTGTCTTGGGATCATATCCTGTGAGGGCGGCTTTAAATTCGCTTTCCGTCACCGGGCCATTGAGGCTTAATCTCTCCGCCCCATGGCCCACCCAGCGCCCGGGCGCGGCATCACCTTTCAGGTAGTAGGATTGTTGATTGCCATAACCATTCTTGCTGCCATTCTGGCTGTCATGGACTAAATGACCATAATAGGAAAGGGCCGCGGCGGCATTACCCCGGGCGGAGAGGGAGGCCGTCATCAGGTATTTCTCTTGTCGTTTGACATATCATTGTGCGGTCTTACAGACCTGATATCCTGAACCTGATTTTCTGACAGACGGCTGCGTCTGGTAGTATCATCATTTGCCGCACTGAGTTTTTTTGGCGATTTAATGGTCCAGTCCGCCTGAATGGTACCCGGTCTCTGAACGGGCAGAGAGATATAGGGCAGGTCAATGGTGTGGATATCTTTACCAATGCCCATCAGTAATATACGCACGCCCTTACTGTTGGGGCCGAGATCATTGGCGATTTCCGCAGCGGTAATCACCCGGCGTCTTTCCCTATGCACCGTCGTACTGACATTAGTGTGTTTGCCGGAACGGCTGATATTCTTCACCCGCCGTTCAACTTCCTGATCGCCGATCATATGGCTCGCTTCTTCAGCGCTGGCGCTCATATTGATGCGGGTGATGATCTTGGTGCCGATCATGCCGGGCCAGGCCCCGGCCTGCTCCCGCCCATAGGTGGCACGAAGCTGGGCCAGATCCTGCACCCCGATGACGGTAATCACGCCTTTGGAGCGTCCGAGCTCAATCAGACTGCTGAAGTTACGGATCGGATGCAGCTGCGGGAACTCATCCAGAAACAGCCATATGCGCCGACGTTTGCTTTCCGCGAGGCTTGAGCTGCCAACCATGGAGGCGAGGAAGCTCACCATGCTGCCAACCCAGATACGGGACAGATCAGTATAGGCCAGGTCATGCTGTAAGATTATCGGCCTGAAGGACGGCGGATTATGCAGCCATTGATGGATTGAGAATTTGCCCTGTGCATCATTGTCCGAGGCTTTTGCGCCCCATGCTTCGGCAAAAGTCGCGACTGTGGTCATGTGGGCCTGAAAGGTCGCCATTGTGCTTTGGGTGGTTTTGCTGTCCGGCGGGGATAGGTTACGCAGAGCATCCACATGATACTGACGGGCAATGTCTGTCAACGACGATATATCCCATGTCACCACCTTATGAAGATCCTTCCATGTCCAGTGTCCGGCTTTTGTGGCTTGCAGATAGACAAGGCAGGCGACAAAGATCTCTCGGGCGGCATTGGACCACATCTG
>TARA_R110002073_G_scaffold11940_6_pt1 | contig 11366 bp, 4 predicted proteins | sample TARA_R110002073 | Tara Oceans TARA_R110002073 (sample SAMEA4397174) | marine metagenome | biome: Polar Biome; feature: [DCM] deep chlorophyll maximum layer (ENVO:01000326); material: water (ENVO:00002006), including particulate matter (ENVO:01000060) such as... | depth 40 m
TAGTGATGCGGGTGAATTCCGTGATGTCCGTACCATGGTGATGGAACTGGATGACGATAGGTGCGATGAAAATCATCGGTATGCGAATAACCATACAACGCGATCTCCAGTTGACGAATCAACGGGTTGGCTTCCGTGACAATCACCTCTCGCATATGGGCCATCGCATAGAAGTCGGTTGTGCGGGCCCCATCATACCCTTGATGCTGCAGTTCGCCGTACAGCCGAGAAAACAATAATTTGGCTTGACGGACATCACTCCTGATGTGCGTGAGCAACCCCGTTGAAAGACGATTCTGTTCGGCGGCTTCGTGCAAGATCGTATGCATGTGTTGTTGCAAACGATCGACTTGATCGACATAACCTTCAATCGAATGCGAATGCTCGTAGTCTTGAGACAACTTATGGGCGTCTTCGTGCAGATGGCGAGCGACTTTGGCCAATTGGTCCGCGTACTCGTCTAATTGAGCCACACTGGGAACATGAGGCGGAGCGTGCCAATAATCGTGCCCCCAGTCACCGCCATGCACCGGGCCGTGATAGGGTTGCGAATGCGGGTAATGCGGTGACGTGGTGACTTGCGCATCGGCTTGGCCGCTCGCGAATACGACCGAGAACACAGTGGCGATAGCAATGAGACGTGACATCTTTAGGGCTCCAGGAAAATGCGGGTGAGTGATGCGAGTTTCACAACGCACGGAGTTTCACAACGCACGGAGCATGCCAAACGAAAAAAAACACGTTTTCCTCGTGTTTCACGAAACCAGAAACAACAACTGCCATCGCTTTGACGACACAAATCGTGAATCAAAATGACGTCATTCGCGATCGAGATCGAATTGGGCCGCACGCCGGGCCGTTCTGCATGCGGGACTCGTCGTATTGCCCAAAACGAACTCGACGAAGCATGAGGGGACGAAGCAGAGGGGGACGAAGGATCAGGACGGCGTCAACCAGATTTTGACATCGTGGGCGTTGGGAAGATCGCATTGGCGGAACTTGCTGATCCGGCCATCGGTATCGTCGTACAACAACATCGTTGCGGCCGATAATTCCGACGCCATGGGCGTATCGATCAGCAGTGCGGAATCGGACGCGTTCATACGCCCTAAAACTCGCAGCTCCAGATCATGCTGCGAAGCCCGCGGCAACCATCGTGATAATGTTTCGGCTGATCCGCTGACCACGATCGTAAACACGTTGACGGCGGGCCCATCCCGCAAACACTCTTGCAGTGCGGTCGCACCGCTAACGGGGCCTGCGGCGGCATCGAGTGAAAAGTTAAACGATTCGTCTTGTCGTAAATCACGAAACCGTTCGAGCGGATCGATGACCAAAATGATGGGGGAAGAATCGCCATCCTCCTTCATCCGTTCTTTCACAATCCCATGCACGCGAACGATCTCGTTTTCGACGTCGCGAAGCTTGATTATCTTGGACGGTATTCCTGATTCACTGAGCCACGGTCCCACGGACTCGCCGTCGTCAACGCGAGCGCCGTCGAAATAGACCACTTCGGTACGCGGATCGGATTTGCAGAAGCTTGCTACACACGTCGCGATGACCGCTCCGCGTGAATCCGCCGGTGCCATCACCAACAGATTGCGTCCGGTGTCACGAGTCAATTTCACGGCGACCGGAGGCCCAATCTCGACCGCTTCGCCCAACAATCCGTACAGTGATTTGTCATCAGGGGTGGGCACAACTTGGTTCGCCAGCAGCGGGGTCCAGCGACAAGGCCGATTGCCCTCGAACACGACCGCCGGAGGCAGCGAGTCGACGTACCCTTGGTCTCGAATCGCAATCGCATGCAACATCTCGCGATGAGCGGAACCGGACAGCCACGCGACTTGAAACGGTTGGTTGCCTTCGATCAAACCGCCGGCATCATTGTAGATCGCTTCACCAGGCCGGCTGATCAATCGAGCGGCAGTGTTGTCGTCGGCGAGGATCAAAGCGGCATCGGCTTCACTACACTGCATCGCGATCCGCACGGCCATTTGTCCGAGTGTTGCTCGAGGTAGCGAGTAGGCGCCGGCCAGCGACTGGCTGCTCAGAATGACATGCATCCCGAACGAACGACCTTGCCGGACCAAGCGGTCCAGCAACATTGCACAATCGCCTGCCAAGCGGTCATCACGAATGAACAGCTCTTGAAACTCGTCGACGACCAGCATGATGCGAGGCATTTTCTGGCCGCTCGCCTTGCGATATTCCCCTAATTCCTGCACCCCAGCCGCACGAAATTTCTCGCCTCGTTGCTGCAGTTCCTCATCCAAACGTTGCAGCACGCTGCGGCCAAATTCACGTTCGCTCTCGATCCCGATCACTCGGGCATGAGGAAAACTCGCGTCGGCATACGGTTTGAACTCAACGCCTTTCTTAAAGTCCAACAGGTAATACTGCAACTCATCGGGCGTGTAGCGGTACGCTCCCGATGTAATGATCGCATGCAGCAGCGTACTTTTTCCCGACCCCGTTTTGCCCGCGATCAGAACATGTTGGCGAACGCCTTCGCCCAGATCGAGCGGCAGATGTCGATTTGCCCCCTGGCTGCCGATCGGAATATTGATTCGGTCGGCAGTGGAACCGCCGGCGGCTTGGCTGTCTTTCAAAATATCCGCCAACGGTATTTCGACACGCGAAGCGGCGACCGCGGCCTTGCCTACTTGATCGACCAACGCCGACCGCAATTTCATCGGTGGCGAAGGATCAGGTTCAAAGGGCAAATCATCCAAACCATCCTGGACGACTCGCCATTCGCCGTCGTCGTTAAGATCGAGTCGCAGCAGTTTGTCTGTTTTCGGCAGCGGGGTTTCTGCCGGCCAGGGCTTGGATTTGTCGCAAACGATGACACAAAAAATGCCACAACGCAGCCCGCTCTCTAATAACGCCTGCAGATGTTTGTAGCCATCTCGCGTCAGCCCTTCGGGGAATCCAATCGCGGCAATCACTCGATAAGGTTCGGCCATGGAACCGGCGAGTTCGTTGTAGTCTTCGATCCGCTGAAACCGATCACGCAAACTGGATTGCAGAACATCTTCGATGTGCTGTGCAATTTCGCCAAGTCGCTCGGTGATTTGGGTTTCGCTTGTCCATACGCGATGCCCCACAAGCGATGGGTCATGATCGGCAAGTGCCATAAAGCTGGTAAAGTTCTGGCCGCGTCCGACCGGATCAATCAACGTCAACTTGGCTCGCCCTGGTGCCGATCCGGTCAAGACACGCCACAGCACTTGATGGGCAACATCGATGGCTTGATCGAAGCCCGACGAGTTGGCTGAGATCAACAAACCACAGTGCAGTCGACGGTGCAGCACGATCGGCAACGATTCCGGAACGTTGATATCCGCCAAGGTCACGGAATCGCCCACCGATTCCGCAGCCACAGGCGATGGCAGCGACGAATGGTGCGCCGGCGTCGGGCTTCCATTTTGGTTGGCTGAGGTCTCGAGCACATGTCGCAATCGACGGTCCACCTTCAATCGTCCGACCGGCAAAAAGTCGGTCGTGGACGGGGCCGGAAGATCACCATCGGCCACGTTTTGCCAATCAGGAAATCGTGAACGAACTTGCGACGTGCTTTCCGATATACGGCGAAGCCCTCGCTGGACCCCATTTTCGAGTCGCTGGACCAATCGAGCCCGCTCGGCATCCCGCCGCTCGGCTGCGGCAATCCGCTGCTGGGTTAACGTTTGGTCGGTGTCGGCTAAATCGGTCGAAATACGATTGGCCAACGTGTCGGCTTTGGCCAGCATCGTTTCGCTCACACGATTCCACGCCGACTTGTATTCAGCGTTGGCTTGGCTTAGCGCTGCGAGCAACTTTTGTTTCGCCTGTTCACGCTCGGTGTTGATGGTTTGTTCGAGCAGGGTAAGTTGCTCGGTCCGCCAACGCGCCGCAGTTTCAAGATGAGCATCGCGTTGGTTCAGCAGTTCGACTTCGGCTTCTTTGGCAGTCCGAGCCGCAATCTTGCGTCCCGCTTCGGCCGCTTCTTCGGCCGCTTCGGCGATCCGTTCGACTACCGGATGCAGTTGGCGAGTCATCCGTTTCAGCGGCATCATCAGCAGCAAAAAGATGGTGAACCCGATCACACCGGCGATGGGAACTCCGGCAGCCATCGGTAACCATGGCGGATCGAACTTCATCATCATGACGGCCAGCGCCCAGATCACGATAAAGACGCCCACGCCGGCGGGCAGATAAAAGGAGTCGACGATTTTGGACGCCGCCCCGGTCTGCATTTGCGCCACCGTTTGTTTGCAACGCCGCGTCAATGTATCGATCGATTCGATCGATTCGCGAACATCATGCGGTGTGGGTAACCGCTGGTTGTCTTCGGCGGTTTCCGCAGGGGGCACTTCGGGCAGCCGATCCAAACGCCGCAGCGTCAGCGCCCGGGCCCATTCCAAATCGCCATAGATCCGATTCAACGACTGATTGATTTGCTCAATCTCTTTGTCGCGATGGATTCCCGGTTTGTCTTTGCGTTCGTTGTATTGATGGTGAATCGCAGTACAGCGTGCTTTGACTTTGCGTTCGATCGCATCTTTCCAGACGCTGGCCTTTTTGCGATAGACCGCACCGAGCCGATTCAGCTCCTGGCGGTTTTTGATCGCAAACGCTTCATACTGGCTGGTCAGCTTCTCTTCTTGCTCGTCCCATTCCAACAGCATGCCTCGTCGCAGGTGCCGGCAGGCATCCGTTTTGATAGCGCGTTGCGAACCCAGGGTCGTTTCTTCGCTTTCACTTTCCTTGGCATGACGCTCGATCAACGATTGATGTTCCGCCACGCTGGATCGAAACCGATCTTCCAACCCTTCCAACAAACGACGCTGACGTGCGGGGTGTAACAGTCCAGCTGGACCAACCGATGAATCTTTCATTGTTAGCAGCGTTTTTGAAGAGGACAGCGTCAATCAACGACGATGACAGGGACGGATTTAGGGAACAGCCAACGCTTTATTCTAACCTGTCCGAGCCCACCGAATCATCCTCAAGTGCCTTATCGGCGCGTCGAATCACGTCACAAAACTCTTGCATGGCCGCCGAGACGCGGCTCAAACTTGGGCCGATCGTCGTCAAATGCTGCTGTTCGAATTGGCGACAGCGATCATCAAGCCAATCCTCGCGAACTTTACTCCAGAGCCGCGAAAACTCGGTAAAATCCCGCTTGATTCGATTTTCCGCGTCCTGGACAGGACCCAATTTGATTGCCATCACACGTCCGACGAAGGATTAAAGGTCCGCAGCATCTTGCGTCCCTTGTACAGATTGAAAACGTCTCCGGGGGTCAAAGGCCGCGTTCGTCCCGCAACCGCTTGGTCGATCGTTTCCAAGCCATCGGTCACGACAACACACTCGGTCGAGTCGCGTACGGCGGTGAACACGCCCGCTTGTTCATCCAAGAAAAAACCGAGTAGCGATGGTTTGATCTCTTCGTATTCTAACGTCTCGAGATGCTTGACGTAGTCCTTCATCGCTCGCTGTTGGGCGACATTGAATTGCTCGGCGGGAATCGCGAAAATTTCGGGATGCTCGGCGTGCCAGCCCGCGTAGATCGCATAAATATCCTCCAACGGCAGATCGGCAACGTCGCTGGAAAACGCAAACGTGACCGGCCCGGTGATGCCGACATTGCTATATTTTTTCTCGCCAAAACTGTATTCGAATCGCACCAAATGGACATCCACACGATCAGTAAAACTCGGCCACAGCATCCGCCGCGAATCGATCACTTCGAGCGACGTCGGTGGCACGCCCATTTGTTGTGGCTGAGTCAACCACAGTGACATCTCTGCTTCGGCCGTGGCGACATCGGATCGCAACTCGGGATCAATCTGATCTCCCAACCCAAGTTCGTCGGCATAAGCGATCGCTCGCAGACGGGCGGCGGGATCGGCCGTCAATTCCAGCAACCGTTTGATCCCTTGTTCATCCTTTAATCGCGCCAGCGCACCGGCGGCTTCACACTGCACACGACGATGTTTTAGTTCGACGGTCTGGTTCAGTTTTCCAATCGATGATTCGTCACCGATTAACCCCACCGCGTCACATAGCGAAACCGCAAGTGAGACCGCTTCGCCCAAAGTCGCTTGCACCGTTTCGACATCGTCGCCAAAAGCGTGAGGATTCTCTTCGAATCGGCCCAGCCGACTGCTGACTTCCCCCAACAAGTGATTGAGCATCGTCAGATTGGCGGCTGCGGGATGCGGCGACACGTTGCGTTCTCGCACCAAGAAATTGGCGAGATCCAACGTGGGTGCCGCCAGCGACGGAAATTGCAAACATTGCAGTAGTCGCGGGAAGACGATCCCTACTTTCCACTGACGATTTTGCATTAGCGGGCTGATCGCCTGAGCGGCATCCATCCATTTTTGCGGCGGCGCCTGCTCTAACCGATCCATCAAAACGGCAAGCGATTGATCGGATTGGATCATCGCCAACAGCTGTAAAAGCAAATGACGATTCGGAGTCGCCTCGGGCAACGCTTGGTCGAGCCGCCGGACGTGCTCGGGATCCACCGCAGCGAACGATTCGCCACGACTCTCTGCGGCTGCCCGGATCACGCGGCCATGCACGACATGCAGCAGTCCGCCTAAAATCGCGGGATCCGAGCGACGCACCAGGTCCTCTTGCTCGCTCAGCTGCGTGATCAGATCCGCACCCTGGTAAGAATCGTTTTCGGCAAGTTCTCTTAATCGCCAACCCGCCGCAACGGGATCCGCGGACGGGCCAAGCAGGGCAATAAGTGTTTCGTTTTGCAAAGTAGATCGTGTGAATGAGAGTTCTTGACAGACGGCGAGCCGATCAACTCAAGATCTCACTCACCACTCGGGTTTCTTCGACCCCTGTTAAACGTTGATCAAGACCAAGAAATGGATACGTAAACCGCTGATCATCAATCCCCATTAGATGTAAGATTGTGGCGTTCAAGTCGTGAATGTGCACGGGGTCTTTGACCACGTTGTAACTAAATTCGTCGGTTTCGCCATGCACCACCCCTCCTTGGACCCCACCGCCGGCCAACCAAACGGTAAAGCATTTGGGATGATGGTCGCGGCCATAGTTGGTTTTTGACAATCCGCCTTGGCAATAAATGGTACGGCCAAATTCGCCGCCCCAAACCACCAGCGTATCGTCCAGCATCCCCCGTTGCCGCAAATCGGTCAACAGTGCCGCCGAGGGTTGGTCGACATCACGGCATTGATTCGGCAGATCCTTCGGCAGCGCCCCGTGCTGGTCCCATCCGCGATGAAAAATTTGAGTAAAACGGACTCCGCGCTCCGCCATCCGCCGCGACATCAAACAACAATTCGCAAACGTTCCTGGCGTCGTCACGTCAGGACCATACAGATCGAGAATGTATTTCGGTTCGTCGCTGATGTCGGTCAAATCGGGCACACTGGTCTGCATCCGGAACGCCATCTCGTACTGAGCGATACGGGCATGCGTTTCAGGGTCGCCGAGCCGGTACGCCGTTGCCGCGTTGAGCCGCGACAGCGAATCGAGCATGCGGCGACGCACCGCCGGGTCGACACCGGCGGGATTGGACAAATAGAGCACCGGATCGCCGCTGCTTCGCAGTGCGACGCCTTGATATTTACTCGGCAAATACCCGCTTCCCCACAACCGGTTGTAAAGAGCTTGCGCCTCTTTGCGTCCTGTCCAGGAAGCGGTCATCACGATAAACGCGGGCAAATTCTCGTTTTCGGTTCCCAAACCATAGCTCAGCCACGACCCCAGACTCGCTTTGCCGGGCAATTGGTTGCCGGTACAGATGTACGTGATCGCGGGGTCATGATTGATCGCCTCGGTATACATCGATTTGATCAAAGCAATATCGTCGACTTTGTTGGCCATGTGAGGAATCAGCTCACTTGCCATCGTTCCGGCTGCCCCATGCGGCGAAAACTTGTAAATGCTCGGGGCGATGGGAAAGCGAGATTGACCGCTCGTCATCGTGGTCAGCCGCTGGCCTTTGCGAATGGTTTCCGGCAAATCCTTGTCGTACCAATCGGCCATCGCCGGTTTGTGATCCCACATGTCCATCTGGCTCGGTGCTCCGGACATGAACAAATAGATCGCCCGACGAGCTTTGGGTTCATGATGCGGCAGATGGGGAAGTCCACCGACCACTCCGTTTTTGGCAACCGCCGCGGGTGCCGAGCTTGCGTCCAACGAAGCGAGCGCCGCTGCACCGATCCCAGCCGACGAGCGAGAGAAAAAGGATCGCCGCGTCATCTGCTCAAATTCAAGATTCGTTTGCATCATCGTTCTCAAGTTTCGTTTTTTGCTTGTTCGACAAAGGCTGGTTCGACGAAGGACTCAGGCCGCGTAAAAATCGGATCGACTTCGACACACTATTTGTTCAACACTTCGTCAAGATTCATCAGTGTGCTACAAACCATGGTCCAGGCGGCAGTTTCCGCCGACGACGTGCCCACCAATTCCTCGGCCGCCTGAGGCTGCGAAGCGTAGTGCTGCATCAAATCGTTGACCAATCCGGTCAACTCGCTTGTTTCCGCGTCCGCAGCGGGACGCATCGTCACTCGCTCGAACACCCAGCGGATCTTTTCTTCGGCGGTTTGCAGATCCGATTTCTCGGTGACTTGACGCCCCAATTGTTTCGCGGCTTCAAGAAACTGAGTCTCGTTCATCAATAACAATGCTTGCAGTGGCGTGTTGGTCCGCTCGCGACGAGCGATACACGACTCGCGACTCGGTGCGTCAAAGGTCGATAATTGGGGCGGGGCACTGGTCCGTTTCCAAAACGTATAGACGCTGCGTCGATAGATTTTGTCGCCTTCATCCGCTTTGAAGCGAACCGTGTTGCTGCCGGAATAGCCCACCGCCAACCAAAGCCCATCGGGCTGCGGCGGTTTCACACTAGGGCCGCCCAATTTGTCCACCAACAATCCCGAAACCGCCAACGCCTGATCACGCAGCATCTCGCCATCGAGTCGGAATCGAGGGCCGCGTGCCAGCAAACGGTTGCGAGGATCCGCCTGTAATTGGATCGGCTCGGCTTTCGCCGATCGCTGGTAAGTATCACTCATCACGATCGATTTCATCAATCGCTTGATGTCCCATCCCTGCTCTCGAAAATCGACTGCCAACCAGTCGAGCAACTCGGGGTGACTCGGTTGTTCGCCTTGGCTGCCGAAATCTTCGCTGGTCTTTACCAATCCGGTGCCAAAGACTTGTTGCCAGAATCGGTTCACCGCGACGCGTGAGGTCAACGGATGCTGTTCAGACAATAACCACTTTGCCAACCCTAATCGATCTTGGGGATCCGATGGGTCCATCGCAGGCAGAAACGCAGGTGTCGCCCGAGAAACCTCAGGTCCTGGTTGTTCGTAGTCGCCTCGCAACAAGATATGAGCCTTGCGGGGTTTCTCGAGTTCCTTCCAAACCAAGGTGGTCGGAAATTCGCTCTCGACTTTTTCCTTGGCCGCCGCAATCCCCTTGGCTTGATCGACAAGCACTTGCCAATCGGGGTGAGTGCAATAGACGCTGCGATAATACGTTCTCAGTGCTTCACGATCCGCCGCCGACCGCTCCGCTGCGGGCGTTTCCAATAACTTGGCAAGCGACGACGACACCTCCACGATTGGCGATCGATAAGCGTAGGAAATCAGCGACGGGCCATCATGGTTGACGACCTTGATATACAGATCGTTGTCCCCTTGCTTCAAATCCAACTCGATCTCTTTTCCGAGCGGATCGATGTCTTGCGAACCTTGCGAGATTGCGATCTGTTTGCCATTGAGATAGACGACGTGCCCGTCACTGGTCCCCAGCAACAACGTCGTTTTCTGAGCGACGGGGGACGTCACGGTTTGATGCAGCAAATTCACGCTGCCGTGATCTGGAACCGTCTCAAGTGAGTTGACGCGAACCTCGGCAATGTCTTCACGCAGTTGCCATTGGTACTGATTTCCCTCGTACGTGAAGGCTTGGTTCTGATCGAACGCGGCAGCTTGCGATGCAAACGCCTGTTCGTAACTCAGTTCGGTTGTGGCGACGGCAAAGGGGCCGACGCTGTGCAGTGGGCCTCGTTGAATTTGCTTTGATTCCGGGGCCGCCGGCATCGTCTCGGACAACGACAAACGAACCGTGCGAAATTGGTGCTGCGAAAACTGAGATTGGTACTGCAACTGCACCCGCAACTTCGCATCGGCCGTTTCGGTGAACAGCGTGCCGAGGTCCAACCAAGCGGTTCGGCCGCCGGTTTGCTCGTGTCCCGCAGCCGCCCAGCCCTCGTTGGGTTTGATTTTGCTATCAATCGCATAGGTCACCGCAAAGGCACCGTTGGATTGTTCGATGTCAGCGATCGCACTGCGGATCGGAACGGGAATCCAATTTCCGGGATCGTCACCGTGTTGCATTTCCAACACAATTTCGGACAACACCACATTGCCATTGGATGACAACCCGACCCGTTCCTCGGGCGAATTGACGAGAGCTTCCAATCGCAGCGATTTCCAAGGCGTGTTGGCAGGCAAGGGGGTAACAATCGTCGTGGTATCTTTGGCAGCCACTTTACCGACGACTTCCACGGCGTGGTCGTCGCGGACTTTCATTTCGACTTTGGCATCGGACACCGCCGACTCGGGCGAGAGCACCGTCCACTCCGGCGGATCGCTACTGCCGAGGCCGCGTTCCCAAACGAGTTGAGCTTGATCGACGGTTTCGATCGGTCCGTCCATCTGTTCGTGGATGTCACGCAGCGCCTCGTCGAACTCAGCAATCTCTTTTGCTTGCTCGGCCGTAGGAACTTTGATCGACGGTGCCGAATCTTTGACGTTGCCGTCCATCGCCTTGCCATCCAGGCTGTTAAAAAACGCCGACAACGAGTAGTAGTCGGTCGTGGTGATCGGATCAAACTTGTGGTCATGACATACGCTGCAACCCGTCGTCAGTCCCAAGAAAACGGTGCCAAACGCATCGGTACGATCGATCACGTTGCGTGCAAACACCTCTTCGACAATCGAGCCTCCCTCGTTGGTGGTCACATTCAAGCGATTAAAACCGCTGGCAATCTTTTGCGAATCCGTAGCATCGGGAAGCAAGTCACCGGCCAATTGTTCGGTGATAAATTGATCCATTGGCATGTTGCTGTTCAGTGCGTTGATCACCCAATCTCGGTACAACCACATTTCGCGGTAATTGTCCAAGTGCAATCCGTGCGTATCGCCGTAACGCACCAAGTCCAACCAATACCGGCTCATGTGTTCGCCGTAATGATGCGACGCCAACAGGCGGTCGACCAAATGCTCGACGGCATCGGGGGACGTGTCATTGAGGAAGGATTCCGCATCGCGCTGTGACGGCGGCAACCCGGTCAGATCAAAACAAATCCG
>TARA_R110002073_G_scaffold73590_6_pt1 | contig 11366 bp, 4 predicted proteins | sample TARA_R110002073 | Tara Oceans TARA_R110002073 (sample SAMEA4397174) | marine metagenome | biome: Polar Biome; feature: [DCM] deep chlorophyll maximum layer (ENVO:01000326); material: water (ENVO:00002006), including particulate matter (ENVO:01000060) such as... | depth 40 m
AGGAGATAATGATGGGCGAGGAGGATTAAATACATTTAAAAGAGGCGATGTTGATAATATTAGAGATACACTTCTTAGTTCAACCACTGCTGCTCCCAGTGGTACGGTCCCCAGACGAGCCCTTAGAAGGCGCAACCTCAAGTACCTCCTCCCCCATGAAGGGTACTACGACAGGACGGGTTTCAATGGGCCTGTGAGCTACGATCCTTCTACCGTTGAGTACTCCTTCGCCTCCTCTCTCGGAGAGCTTACTTTGGGTTATGTGGCCTCTGCTGGGAAGTTCTATCCTGTAGTAGACCCTATTGATCCGTCAGGGGTTTGGCATGAATGTGAGAAGCTTGATTCTTCCCGTCAATTCTCTGGAGTTTATACTAGTGCTACTTTCCCCTATAGAGGATTAAGTTCTCTTGGGTCAAATAACAAGATGCCAGAAGCTGGTACAGCCACCGCTAGGTATATAGATAGAGGTCAGGTTCCTGAATTATATAACACTATGCATGAGCTTTTCCAGGCTAAGGCATACGATTATGCTAATGAGCAAATTAATTTAAATACGGATGCTTATGCTGCTGATGCTTATTGGAAGAATAACAGACAAAGCTTTGCTAATGAAGCTATTGCTAGTGGTTTCGTTCTAAACTCTTTTGCAGACTATGAGAACTTTAGCTTCGGTACTGGATTGCAGAAGGCCCACAGAGACTATTGTAAGTATTTCGCTAAACATCCTTTGGGGTTAACTGAGGCTGCTAAGACTGGAGGCAATATCTTTGCACAAGTGTTTGGTAAAGGTCTCTACAATTGTGATTTTGATGTAGATGGGTCGGCTGTTGGAAATATGGTAGCTCCTACAACTGACAGTGCTAGTGCAATTAATATAACGAATGTGTGGAATGAAACGGCAAATGGAACTTTTATTGCTAGTGATTCTGGGCAATCAGTAATTCCTTTATCTGGAACTTGGACTTCTGGAAATGTTAACAATGCTGAATATAGAAATCCAGCTATTCTAAGTGGTATAGAGTTTTGTGATATTTCTGGGGCTCCATCGGCTAACCAATTTACTATATTTAGACTAGACGCTTCTACTGCTGTGAAGGGTATGGATAACGCCTTAGTTAATAATACAGTAGTTAAATGTAAGTCTTTAGGGGGGTTGCCAAGACTTCGTTTTGATCTTTCTTCCTATGGAGATAGAAGAAACTACTTCATTAAGGATCATAAATTTAAATTAGATATTAAAGCTTTAATTGCAGAAGAGAATTCTCCTGTATTGGGGGGAGGGAAGTTAGGGGTGTGGATTCATACCCAACCAGTTAGTGGAGTTATGTGGGTCTGGACTCCGAAAGGTAAATGGGAAGTTACAAAAGAAAGCAGACTATCAATCCCAGCAGTTAAGAATTCTCTAGCCCACATCTATGATTTCCCAACCAAGATGCCTCCTCCTTCTGCGGAAGAGTACTGCTTAGGTAATACTTCGGATTCAAGTGAAGTTATAAATAATAACACTCTTAAGAATCTTAAGGATGAGTATTTCGAAAACTTTGAAATAGATTTCGATACTAGAAACTTTACTATTCATAATAACTCTGAGTATCTTGATATTATTCCAATTGAGAATGATATTTATGAGGTTACAGAACAAGTTAATATGGATAACACGAATTACATTGTGGAAGTCTTCTTTATTCCCAACAATAATCGTGATAAGTACCTCTTAATTGATTCTATTGAACTTCAAGATGTAACCCAGAGAGAGAATACAGGCATCGGAACAGGTCATGGAGTTGAGACTAGTGGTATTCCTCTGAGACCTTTTGTAACGGAAGATAAACTTTACTTAGCTAAAGATCAACTTAGAGATGTTTTAAAGTTCTATAATGGATTGGCAGGACTAGGTACAGGAATGTATGCTACCACTCTTGCTTCTAGAGATGCTACAATTACATCAGGCACTATGGAAGTAAGCGGGGGTAGTAGATTGAACTATAGACTCAGCCCGACTTGGGGTGCTGGTAATGCTGGTAATACTCAAGCGAACTACAATAACTTTACAAGTGTGGAGCTAGACAACTAATGAGAGGAGAAGTAGAAATTTGGGACGGAGACAAACTTCTTCACAAGGAAAATAACCTTCTTGTGAATGGGGCAGGAGAACTATTAGCTGACATTATGACAGTCTCTCCTTCCTTGTCTGGTATCGCAGACCACGCTACCTCCTCTATTCTAGACGCTTCTAACTATACCATCCAAGCTATCTCCTTTGGTAAGGACGCATCTGCTTATCAGTACAATGCTCATGCTCTGGATAGCAGAAGAAATTTGCTTTACTATAGTACTCCCTCTGATCAGGGGTCTCACTCCTGGGACGGAATTTATTGGGATACTTCTATAATGGAAGTATGCTCTGCTCCCGAAATATTGCCCCCCACTCAGTATGAGAATGTACCCTCCTCTGTAGCTCATGCCCTCTCGGTAGTTGATACGAGTGTTGAGTCAAATGCAAGTTTAAATGTAGGTTTAGGAGGACATACTTCATCTTGGACAACAAGTGGGGGACAGGATAATTGGTTTTGTGCCTCTGTTTATCTCAAATCTCCAGATACCGATAATCCCTTCTCTCCCTACCCATTTACTAGTACTGTAGATCAAAATCAACCCCATTGGAAACTTCAAATACTTGGTGATAACTATGTTAATTTAGGTGGCTTTCAAAAAGCTAGATCAAGTACAGATGTTAGGTGGAGCAGCCCAGATTTTACTACCCCCTCCTCTGTTCGTATTGGATTTTACACCGATCAAAGAGGAGCCTCTGGCTACAGTATTGATAACTGGGATGAGGGAGCAGGTATAGAGGAAGCAGGAAATGGGTGGTATAGAGCATGGACCTCCGTTTTATCACCCGTTTCAGCCCTGAGTGCTGTTAATACTTATCTCCACCCCGTAGGTTATGAATCTGCTCCTACGGGGGAGACTTCTGGTGGTATATATGCGTATGGATACCAATTAGAGTTAGGTAGATGGCCCACACAACTACAATTTAATCAAGGGTTTTTTGTTGATAATTGGGACCTTTCAGGTAGTGTACTAAATCGAGATCACAGCCCAGGAGCCGTAACAGACAAGGGAACAGTTAGAGTTGTACCTCCCTACGGAACTAGTTCCTATGTTCCCACTAATTATCTTTCAAGTCCTCCTAACCCTGATAGTACTAGAGTAGAGGATGGGGATACTGCTTTATTTGATACCTCCTCTCCTCTTAGTGGATTTAATATGGGACAGAACTTAAATGTTATTCCTTATAGAGAACAAGGTAGCGAACTTCCTAATTTTTTCAATGCCTATACTAATTATGTAGAAGGAGGAACACAGTTTAATGACTGGTTAATAGCTGCATATGGTGATGGTATTGAAAGTATTTCTTTTAGTGGAATAGGTTCCATAGGTCCTCAAGCCTACTATCTTGGATGTTACCCAGAAGGTTCTAGTACAGGAGGATCTAATTGGGCTCTTGTGAGTTCTTTAGATAACTCTGCTGCTTACCCAATAAATTATGCTGCAAGCTCAGATCCAAACTTTGTCTCAGGAACTTACAATAGTATTGTAAATGAAGCAAGCTCTATGGATGTTTCTGGGTTTGTTAATATGATTATGTCTAGTGTACCTAATACGGTCATAGATATGAGTAGTACGGCTAGTGGATTATGCCTATCAGCGAAAAGTACTTTTGCTACAGACGGTATAGTAGAGTATTCAATGCTATTAGGCTCAGGAGATGTAGGATATTCTAACCTGTATGGAGGTATATATAATATGGGGCTATGGACAATTGATATGGATAAAACACTTAAGGCAGGAAATACTCCCCCTTATTCGTTTGGACCCCTAAATAATCCTAGGAAATATAAACTGTTTTCTACGAAACATTTAACAAAGAACTTAGGCTTTATAGAAGATAACGCCACTGCTGCGGGAGCGTTGAATTATACAGACCTAACTATTAAGTGGAGATTACACTTCCTATGAAAAATTTTACAGAAGAATTAGGGATTAACGGCCACCTGACTATCATTAAAAGATTTACTGATGGTCAGGAGGAAGTTGTATTTGATGATCACAACATTATCGTATCAGGTATGGGTGTTGGTCTAACCTATATGTTTACTGGATCAGGGTCTAACTCTGTCCTTGATTATCAGATTGATAGATTCCAGATAGGTGTTTCTGGTCCTCCCGCAGGAGGGGTTACTAGTGCTATTTATGAGTTATCAGGGGCATTAGATGAAATAGCCTCATATGGAGCAGGGAGTAATTTGTTTTTAGCAAAAACAAATCAGATTACAAATGGTTCGCTTACTGCTGATGCTATTACTGCTATGATTCCTGCTAACAAAATAACTAAGATCGGAGACGCTTCTGTTAGATATACGCTTGTTGTAGATGAAGAGGCGTGTAACGATCTAGATAGCTTGACTGGATCTGACGATGCCAATATCAATGAAGTAGGCTTATTGATGAAGAACCCAACAGGAAATGCGGTAGACCGACCAATCTTAGTAGCCTACAGAACCTTTAGTAATATACGAAAGACTAATGATTTTAGTCTTATTTTTAGATGGACGCTTAACTTCTAATGCCTTTTAACTCAAACGATATTTATACCAGCAGCGGTAGCGTTATGCTGTACAACTCTTGGACTCCTTATGTGTCCAAGTACGATACTAGCTCCTTTTACAACTGGGAGCAAGATAACTTACCTCTATATGATTTAGAGGAGCGTACCTATGAGCTTTGGGAACAAGATGGCTTTCCTACCTCAGGGGTTACAGGGTTTGCTTTAACTGTTTCTGCTGATACGCCAGCCGCAACCTTGGCTGCTAATAACAATATCTTTACGGATCTGAGTTCTTGTATTGCTGCTATTCCTAAAATTGTTCGCTTCCCCGTCTTAGTTGAAGTTGCAAACTTTGGAGATCTTGGAGACTTAGAACTACATAATTTCCGAATCGAAGAAGGGGGTTCTATTGAGATCATTAATAGAAACTTCGGTAGAGTTTATAATGCGTCTGGGAACTGCCACCTTACTGTTGGAACGCCAACCTATAATGCCTCTCATGCTCTCATGACCACGGTAAGCTCTTTGGATTTAAGCACTACTTATACGGACACTTCTTGTCTTCATATCTCATCTACTGTTTTGTCGGCTGCTGATGATGAGAGAGTTCCTAACCAAGGATATTCTTTCTTTTATCCAAGACATAATTTAAGAAAAGCCCCACTAGCTGTTGCGTTTGATTCCGCTACTCCATTCACAGGCACAGCTAATGAGTTCTCCTTTGCTCCATATGAGAACATATCTAATTCAGATGATTTAACTAGAGCTACTCTAGATGTTAGTGCAACTAACCAAGCTACAGCAGCACAGGTTTATAGAGCCCAGCTAGGTAATGAGGAAAAGTTATCTGTAGGTGGCAATACTTACTTTAACCGCTGCTCTAAGATCAGCGTTAAGAATTGTGATGGTCCCATCTATATTAGAAACTTCTTTGCCGATGGAGAAACTACTCGTAAGAATGCTATTGAAGTAACCAACTCTGATGTGCTTCTTGAAGACTGTGCTGGAGTAAGGGCACAAGAAGCTGGGTTTAAGTTTAACAACTCTAAAGTAACTCTTTCAAGATCCGCTGCTGCTTATAGAAATTATAACTTACTCACTACTACTACAAGACAAGCTACAACTGGTTATGGATTCCATGCTGTTAACAGCGAAGTCTTAGTAAGCTCCCTTCCGACTCCTTTAAATACAGCCTATGCTGGTGATACAGGAGGTTCGGGAGTTGATTGTGTTATTATGGCTTCTCGAAACTACGCTGGATTTGTTCTTGATAACTCCAAGCTAACAGGAGGGGTTCAAAGATTAGCTGCTACAGATCCACTGCAAGGTAGCATTATCGGTTCGGAACTAAACACGGGCTACGGGTTCCTTTTAAATAATTCCCAAATGGATATTAAAGGTCTTCTTGATGTGTACGGAGATGATAAAGGTATTCAAGCTGACGGATCTAAAGTGACCTTCCAAAACTTGTGCATTGATGCTCATAGTAACGAAGCTATTAGGTGTAAAAACTCTGCTTTCCTTTTCGATTCCCCAGACTCGCCCCTGGCAGCGGGTCAGCTTGATCGTAAACAATTAGATATGTCTGCTAATGGTCAGCACATTGACCTGATGAAGAATAGCTCCTTCGGCTTTAGAAGAAAAAATAATATTCCTACTACATATGGAAATACTAAGTTTAAAGTTTCTCATGGTGTTATTAAGTGGGGGGGAGCCAATAACAGTCCCCTTCCTGCTTTATCTGTAAATGATGGATCTAATCTAGATTTACTTCATGCTTATGTTGATGTAAGTGGAACGAGTGAAAACATAGCTAATGTTCCTTCTTATGGAAGAGCAATCAAGGCTACTGCTAATTCTAAAGTGAGTTGTTTTGGGTCTAAAACTGGTTGTACCTTTGTTTTTGGCCCAGCAGGAATTACTTATCAATCGAAGATGGCGGGAGTCTATGCGGATAATGCTTCAGAAATTAACTTACATGGACCTACAGCCATCGGTCAGTTTGGTGTGGATGTTCTCGTAGAGAATAACTCTACCATTAATATAGAGCCAGCAAGATCCAGAGATGCTTTTGGTTTAGAAGTTAGTGCGTTTGATTTAAGTTCTCAAGGAAACCATACTTCTGTTGAACTTCATGCTACCAGAGCTTGTTTGGTAGCTAACAAAAACTCTACGATTAATATGGCAGACTTAGGTTCTTTCCCAGAAAACTGGGCTAGGACTAGTACTGGGAATGGAATGCTCACTGTTGGTTTTGATTATCCCATTAATACTTTTAATACTAGTGCTTATACGAGTTCTGGATCACTTCAATTTTATCCCAACCCACAAGATACATCTGCTATAGATTTTTATGATCTTGATGATTTGGCTGCTGGTGCTAGTTTCATTGCACCTGATCCCCCTATTTTTAGTGAAACAGACTACATTAATCGTTTCTTTACTACTGAAAATATTATTAATACTGCCTTGGTCCCCGCAAATATTGCTAAGATTACTCAGGGTGGGGTGTGCTTACGAGCTACAGAAGATAGCGTTGTTAATGTTAAAAATGTCCACTTCCCTATCGGGACTAACGCTGGTCCTTTGGATGGGCTTTATTACACTACTAGTGGGTCTGATTGTGATAAGTTAATGATTTGGAATATAGCTGATAGTTCTAGACTAAATGCTTCTTTCCTTTCTGTTAGTGGTATGTGGCCTGGAAGTACAGATTATCATGGGCCTAGTTCAATTTATGCGTCTTCTGTGGACGGAACTAACGGTGGAAACGCTTACGACATCCCAGCGTCTGGAGCCCCAATAAATACACCTGATACGGGATCATTAAGTGTATTGGATGCCTTTGGAGCAGGAAGTTCGGTATGGGTTGTTCCTTCAGGAGTGACGGTCAATAATCCTTTTGATGCATTTTATCCTGTATCGGGTGGGGGAGATTCAAATATTAACGATGAGACCGCCGTATCCCTTGGTCAGGCAGGAATTAATGTAAGTGGTGGTACTACTTATAAATATGGATCAACACCCCACACTAGTAATAATCAAGGGGTTTTCCGTATTTATTGGACTCCAAAATCAAGTTCGAAGGTTCTCCAAACTGATTTGAGTGGGTATCTTAAAGGAGAGCATCCTGGAGAGGATTTTAGTGGTGTAGTGGGACCAGCGTATCAAACCTTTTCCCAAGGATATAATTGTTCTGCTCCCCTATCTGCGGTGCTGACGGGCGCAACAAACGCTAGTGGGGATTATCCTGATTTACTAAAACTTAGCGATGATTCTAATGGGGACGGAGTTCCTGATAAACTTTGGACTTCTGGTTTTTATTACTGCTCTGAAATGTTAGAGGAGAACCCAACTCAGTGTATGTTGGATGAGTCGGCAGGAGGTACTTTTGCTAATGCTAAGAATGCAAGTGTTGGGATGTCAGGAAGACCTAGAAAAGTAACTCTTTACAGATCTAGAAGCGATGATCCTGACAATAGAGGATCTGAAGCTTATGTTGGAGATGCATCAGGCTCACTAGGATTTAAATCCGCTGCAATATTTGATTTATCGAGGGATAACTAATGGCTGAACAAGTTTATACAGATAGTAATTATCGGTTTTCTGATCCGATTAGGTTTTTTAAAGCTAACGATCCTTATTACTTTGAGGTGGATAATATTCCACTCAAGCAATTGCAAGAAAATTGCTTATGGTTAAAAGATCAAGTTAGAAAAGACTCCACAAAACTCTTAGGAGTTAAGAGAAGTGATTTAGATGAGCTTCGTCCTTATGCTACGGGAGGAGATAGAGTGCTTCGTGTTAATCCTGGGCGATATACCGCTAGAATTAATGATGCTTCTACTAAAACCCCGCTTGCATACCTAAGCAAAGTTATGGGCGGGGCTGTTGGAGATGTAGATGCTTGGCTTACCGCACTTCCCAACCCAGGAACCTTCCCTGATGGAAAAAATGCTATTCTTCAGGCAGCACTAGATACTTTTAAACAAGCCATCTCCCAAGAAGCCATGGGTATGACGGGTCTTGTGGAGAGAGCCTTTACTTGGCCTGTTATTAATTCAGATACTCCCATTGATAATGATGGGGTAGATTTAACTGGAATGGCTTACGGTGACGATGATGTTAACATCCCTGGTGGAGGCGCAGCCTACTCCCCCATGTTAGTTACACAAGCTCTTATTTGGGCCAAGTCTCAAGGATCTACTGCCGATTCTTATGTTCTTCCGAGTTTTGAAACTACCAATCCTAATAATGGTTGGGCTAAGTTCCCCAGGACGGAAAGCTATTTTATTAAAAGGTGGAGGGGTGTTTCCCGTCTAGCCGTTGTGGATGTAGATGATGAGATCTCCATTGAAGTTCCTCAGTTTGATCCCGATGATTTCGCTTACACTGATTCAGCAGGAGCAACGACCCAAGTTACGGGAGTGGAAAGCAGAATTGATTTAGTCTTTATCTATAGTAAGCCTGTTGATTCAAGTGGAGTTAATATCTTAAAGCCTTCAGGTAAGGAGGGGATTACTAAGCCCACTCTCGGTATCGTTCGTGGAGCAGGAATTAAAACAAACTTCCAAGAGACTACCGATTTTACTAAGAGCTATCTTGATAATTTAAATGCTGATCATGGGATTCTTGCTCACCCAGGAGACCAAAAGAACACTAACATGGGGTTCACTTCTACTTCTTCTAATGATATAGCACAAGATGTGAGAGGTTCTTTCCCCGCTCCTGATGATATTTTAAACATTGCTCCCCTCATCTCTGAGAGACTAGAGGATAATGCATATGAGCTTGTTGGTCAGTCTATCCTTCCTGTAGCCTATGTGTGGGTTCAGAGTGGATCCCAAGTCGTTCTTAGTACAGATGTTATTGATATTAGGCCCTTGTTTAGGACTGCCGAATTGGCATACAACGAACGGGCTGGTATTGGTGCTGCCTTCCCCCAACTCTCCTTAGCTAACCCCGCTGTTGGTAAGGGTCAGTTAGATTACGAGCTTAAACGAGTTCACGATAATATTCAAGGTCAGGTTGATACCTTAGCAGGACAATCAGATCCGCAAACAGCTATGAACACTTTAGCCACAGGGTATGTTTTTGGCGGTTGGAATTTTGGTCCTGAGGGAACCCTATACGATTACTACCAAGGAGTTTTTGCAGATGATGGGAACCCCGATACTAATGCTGATGCTTACATTAAGCAGTATATCAGAAGTAAGTATGGTATCGGTGGTCCTGCTGCACAAATTAGCGTTCCGTCTTATCCTGATTGGGACCTGTCTCAATGGTGTATAGAACAGGATATTCTTGATAAGGGATTATATCCTAACGATTATATTAATACCTTCTTCTCGCTTAATAATGCAGCAAATGAGTCTACCGCTGACCCAGCGATTGTTGCAGGAAGTATGCGCCAAGTAGTGTATGCTGATGGGACTACAACAGGGGGAGGCGTTCCTGCGAGGCTTGAAAGTTTCTCAAATATGATTGTACAGGAGACGGGTAGTAAAGTAAACTTTAACTATGTTGCCAAAAAGATTAAGTTTGCTAGACCAGCATGGTTAGCTGATTATAAGGTCGATGTTGATTTAGTTAATTGCTTGGCGCAAAATAGTAGAGGTATTGATAAAAATAGATCCCTTCCAGGTGGGTATTTCGGTCACTGGGTAGAGAAAGGTTTTGATGAGTTTACTATCTATGTCGCTTTCTACGCAGACCCGAATACGGGTTTAGCAGGAGGATCAACCCCAGGATTCCCAGCACCACACAGCGTTGTTACTGGTGGCGGTGGTGGTAAGAAAAGCTCTGGGGATAGTACTGTTACTTTATCTCAACGAGATGGTGGTAGATTTAGTGGTTTCATTGTCCCTGTTGGAGACTTGTTGTACTCAAATACGGCAGCTATATCTTCAAACAACAGGCTTGGTTATGTAGGAAACCCGAGAATGGGTAAATGTACTTACCCCACTGTGATGTGGGCAATTTCAGGAATTCCCAATGCAGACGCATCGTATCTTTACGGGAATCTTAATGGAACTAACCCTACGATTGCTTTAAAGAGTTAAGCTATGTCAGATGGAGATCCCACATTCGGTTGCGGGACCTTTCTCCCAGGGGGAGGTCCTGGAAACTTCAATGATTTTGATGGTGGGGGAACCATTGATAGTGGTGGTGGAGGTGATCCCCCTGATCCCCCCGATCCCCCTGATGATGTTGGTGGTGGGGTAGTAATTGGCGATGGAGGTGGTGGTGTCCCTCCGAGTCCTGGGCCTCCTAGTATAAGGCCCCCTGACCCCCCTACAGGTGGTGGAGGAGGAGGTATTTCTCCTGGAGCCCCTAAGCCTGGACAGCCTGGAGGGCCTGGAGGGGTCGGCGGTGGAGGAGGTGGAGGTGCTGCCCCTGGAGCCCCAGTAGCATCCTGTAAATGTATTATTACGAGCTTCACTCAAAGTAAAAAAAAGGAAGAGAATGGGCTTTGTCTAATAACTCTTACTCTTATCAGAACTTGTGTTCCGTCAGATACTCCTGAAGCTGGGTGGAGGACCGCAAGAGATCTTTTGATAGCAGCGGGTTATGCTGGAGGACAAGGCTCTATGGGTGTGGGGCAACCATGTAGTTGTGGATCAAATACTTGTGGCGAGTCTGTACTGGTTTTTAGCAAACGGTGCCCTGGAGGAGGTGGAGGAGGTGCTGCCCCTGGAGCCCCTCCTGCTGGTACTGCTGGGGGGGCTTTATTTGGTGGAGAAGGTGGAGAAGG
>TARA_R110002073_G_scaffold43606_13_pt1 | contig 11364 bp, 10 predicted proteins | sample TARA_R110002073 | Tara Oceans TARA_R110002073 (sample SAMEA4397174) | marine metagenome | biome: Polar Biome; feature: [DCM] deep chlorophyll maximum layer (ENVO:01000326); material: water (ENVO:00002006), including particulate matter (ENVO:01000060) such as... | depth 40 m
CCGTTTGCTACTACTTCAGCAGTCACCTTCGTCGGTGGAGAGGTAACTGCATTATCGGCCGGAAGAAAAAATCACCTCCAATATCCGACGTCAATACCAAAGTTTTAGCGGTCCAGCACTAGCCTCGGTTCAGCGTCGGAACCGTGGCTAGCGCCAAAACTGCCAACATACTGAAAGTCTCCTACCTAACTGCTTGCCGCGAAGTTAGTCCGCGGACCATCGGGTCATGCGTGATCGGTGGTCGATGACGCATCATCCTCGTCCGCTTGGCTGGCAGCGTAGCGATGATCGGTTTGCCCGAGTGCCACGATCTGAACGACGTCTTTCACCGCCAGGTACAGCAGGCTTACGATTGCGACCGAACCGCCAGCGAGCAACGAGGATGCAATCAGCACGCCGTAGTAAATCGTCGGATACCACCATCCCGGCAATGAATCGGATTCATAAACGGGGACACAATGCAGGACGAACATGATCGCAGCAGAACTGAACAAGATTGCATCATACAGAGCGATCTTGATGATCCGGTGGTAATGAGCATCGGCAAGGTTGCGGTCGGCGTTATTGCCCAGTCCGATCATCGTCAGCATCAACGCCAAAATGGTCGCCGATACAGTCAGGATGGACGAGCAGAACAATCGACTCGTCGGGATGATCGCCTCAAGCAGTCGCCGCGCCTCGGTGTCCCCGACATGTCCCAGGACGATCGCTGCACTGGCAATCGAAACGGCGATCACGGTTCCAATCACGCAGGCCGTAATCAGGTCATGTTTCAACCGCTTCAGCATTCCTGGATCATTCGTCATTTGTTTTCTTTGCACTCGAAGTCCAACATCGACAGCGGCATTTCCACCGATCACCAAGGCATCGTGTGCATTCCCCGTTCCATTGACGCCCAAAACGGTGCCACCCACCAAAAAGGTTGCCCGCATGCGGTTAGCCGTATGGACCAACGCTCGTTCCATGGTGTATGCCCCTCGAAACTCTTGACGAGTTCCGCTACGAAATGCTTCGCAGCGCTGCGTATGAACGCTAGTCGTTGGAGCCAACCAGACCAAAAGAATGGAGCCGACGCGCAAGGCTGGACTGATAAAACTTTGCGATTGTCGTGATTTTCGGTTGCGCTGGCTTTCTGCCACCTCTCCACCAATTTCGAAGACTGCTGATTTAGTGGGATTGATTACAGGCCGGAGGCCGACACATCCTCTGCCGTCAGTGTGTCGGCCTCCGGCCTCACGGCGACAGGTCGCTCATAAACCGTTGGCTCACGCCAACGGCAAGTCATGTTTCGGCCTCCGGCCTATGCGATTGCTACTAAAGCAGTAGTCTCCTTCGTCGGTGCAGAGGTAACAGCAGTATCGGCCGGAAGAAAAAATGACCCTCATTATCCGACGTCAATACCAAAGTATTAGCGGCCCAGCGCAAGCCAAATACAATCCACTTTGGGTAGCGCTCGCGGCGCGGGGCCCGCCCGATTGCGGCGAATAAAACGTTCGAAATTTACCGGGCGGCTCGCGCCACACCGCTACAAAAACCACCTGCTTTTGTAGCAAAGTAGATTGGCTCGGTGGACATAGCGTTGCGCAGATTCATGCTTGGAAGACCGTACGAGTCCACCTTAGTTGCTGTCGGGATCGACGTGCTTGAGGAATTTGAAGATGTCGCTGCCGGTTGTCATGATCAACGTGCTGTCGCCGCCGAGCATCTCTTGGTATGTCTCCATCGTTTTGATGAATTCATAGAACGACACTGAATCTTCGCTTTGGTTGTAGGCGCTGGCATAGATCTCGGATGCCTTGGCGTCGGCCTCACCTTGGATTTCCTGGACACGTTTGTACGCTTCGGATTCAATCTTCAGCAAGTCGCGTTCTTTCTTGCCGATAATCTTCGCCGCTTCACCTTCACCCTCGCTGCGGAATCGCTCGGCGATCTGTTGGCGTTCGCTGATCATACGGTCATAGATTCGCTGCTGGACGCTTTCGTTGTAATTGATCCGCTTGAATTGAACATCGAGCAGCTCGATGCCAAAATCGACAAGCTTTTCAGACGCCTCATTAAAAATCTCGTCTTCGATCTTCTCGCGTCCTTTTGTAATCGGATACAGCACGCCAACGTTCCCCGGTGCATCGACAAGTACAGCGTCACGATCCGGCTGTCGGTCCTTGGTCGTCCGGATCACTTCGATCAATTCATGTTTGGCGATCGCGTTACGCGTTTCGCTGCCTAGGATATCGTCCAGACGTGACAGAGCGCTCCGCTCGTCTCGAAGTCGCAGAAAGAACTGCTTTGCGTCATTGATCCGCCATCGTCCGAACGTGTCCACAACAATGTAGGTCTTGTCTTTGGTTGGCATCTCATTTGGACGACCGTCCCATGCGAGAATTCGTTCCTCGATTCGGGTGACTTCTTGAATGAAGGGGATCTTCAAGTGCAGCCCCGCGTCGCTGATCGGATCGCCCACCGGTTTTCCGAACTGGGTGATGATCACCTGCTCGGTTTCATCGACCGTGTACGACGCGTTGTACAACAGAAAGGCAAACAGCAGCCCGAATATGATCAGTGCGGGAAGAGGTACATTTTTCATGATTAGTTCTTTGTCGATTCGGTGGACAATTGCAGCAACGGCAAGATCTGGCTGGCCTTCTCGTCAATGATGATTTTTTTGCCAAGATTGGGAACGATCTGACGCATGGTTTCGATATAGATTCGTTGTTTGGTGACTTCGGGTGCCTTCAAATACTCTGCCATCACCGCGTTAAATCGAGCAACATCGCCTTCTGCCTCGTTGACGCGTTTCAGAGCGTAGCCCTCGGCGGCCTGGATCTTTTGTTCGGCTTCGCCGCTGGCGCGGGGGACAACTTTGTTGTATTCGCCGTTGGCCACATTGATTAACTGCTCGCGTTCTTGCTGAGCCTGGTTGACCTCGTTGAACGAACGCTGGACGGGCAACGGCGGATTCACGTTTTTCAGTTGAACCTGGTCGATGCTCAGTCCAAGCTCGAACTTGTTCACCATTTCTTGCAGCTGCGTCAGCGCGTCGGCTTCGATTTCTTGACGTCCCACGGTGATCACTTCATCAACGGTGCGGTCGCCCACGACGGTACGCATGACCGATTCCGACAGGTCACGCAGCGTGCTGTCGGGGTCGCGGACTTTGAACAAATAGAGCTCGGGTTCGCGAATACGGTATTGCACGATCCACTCGACCGTCGCCGCGTTCAAATCACCCGTCACCATGCCCCGCTCAAGGGTCTGTTCCGATGAAAATTGGTTCGGATTCGAACCACCCGATGTCCCGAAACCGAATTCTTGTTTCAGTTGGCGTTTGACCGGCACCATGACCACGCGTTCGATATTAAACGGCAACTTGAATCGCAATCCAGGTTCGGCATTGCGGACATATTTGCCAAACCGTAATACCACGCCTTCGGATTCCGCTTGCACGGTGTAAACGCTCGAGAAGACAGCCAGGGCCAGCAAGACCGCAGGGATCACCCACAGCAGACGCAATTGTCGGAAGTCGATGTCACGCCAGTCGAAGTCTCGCCAGTCGTCGGGATCAAATTTCATGGGACCGTTGATTTGTTGCGGTTGGGGGGATTCGGAGGATTGTGCACGCAAAGTTGGTGACACCGATCTCCCAGTTCCCGCAAGTATAGCTTGCTGAGAGCGGCCGACGGCGCGATTTGGAAAACCGATCCTCGATACCAAGAAGACATCCGGCTGCAAATTCGCACCGCGACGAAACGTCGTCCCTTGGGACTTGCAGTCACCCTACCACAACTTTTGTCTTCTCACGCGGGTTCCACGACGCGCAATTTGTCACGCACTTCCATCAGGATTCGGCCGAGCATGTTCTTGCCGCTGCCGTCGCCCCCGTCGCCCCAATAAGCATCGTTGGCTGTGTTTTCGACCAATTTGGCTTCGCCGGTGGCCAGCAGGATCGTCTTCAATTCATCATGCTGAGTGAACTTCGCCAACACCGCTTCTCGCATCACGTTGTCGCGGATGGAGTCCCAGTCGCGACGCAGTTTCTTTTTACGATCACGTCCGAGTCGGGCGGCGATCATCGGCGTCTTGGCTTTGCGGATCTCTTCCTGATGGCCAACGTCTTTAAACTTTTGAGCCTGAAAATAATGCTCCGATGTCGGCCATCGTTTGCCCCTCAACTTGATCGAGAACGCGGCAAAGTTCGAGAACTCACCATATTCGTCGCTGACGCTGTAGAAATGGATGACGCTTTGATCCGACATGTCGATAATCCTGGCTTTTGATCAGCTCGCTGCTTCGTTCAGCAATAGGTGCATTTTGCTCAAAGACACCTTTACAGCGGGAAGGTTCGGACATGTTTATAGATCAATATCGTTCTGACGTTGCTTACTTTGAATTGTTGCTTCGCTGCGGAATCGGATCGCTCGAAATCGTCACCTCTTTGCTGAGTAGGTGCTTGTCGAAAAACTGTTGCATTCGCTTGGCGACTTCCGGCGACGAGAATCGGCCGTGGCCGCCTCCTTGCACCGGAACCAGCATCGACTCGACTCCGGCTTTGCTGAAGGCTTCGTGCAGCTGCTCGGATTGATCGAAGGGCACAACCGGATCTGCGGTTCCATGGATGATCAGAAAAGGTGGATCGTTTTTGGAAACATAAGTGATCGGTGAAGCGTTGCGAGCTGCCTTTTTGTTCTCTTGCAGCGTTCCGCCCACGAGTTTGGACTCGGGTGAATTCGCATCGTCGTGCCAGCCACCCATCGACAGCAGATCCGTGGGACCGTACTGATCGACAACGCAGCTAACGCTACTGCTGTGGCTTAGATGGTCGCCAAGTGTGCCTTCCAGCTCCGATACATCGCCCGCGGTTCCCAACATCGCGACCAGATGTCCGCCCGCCGAAGTGCCCGTTACGCCGATTTTGTCGGGGTCCAGGTTGTAGCGTTTTGCATTGCCTCGCAGCCAACGAATGGCAGCTTTACAGTCATGGATTTGCGCGGGCCAGGTCGCTTCGCCACTGAGTCGGTAACCGACCGAGACTCCGATGTATTGGCCGCTTTCGACTAAGGGGGATATCGTCCGATAGCCGCCTCGTTTATCCCCGTTTTGCCAACCGCCGCCGTGGATGAAAACAACGACCGGCAACGGCTTGTCGTCCTGGCGTGTCTTGGGCAGATACAGGTCAAGCGTTTGCCGCGGATTGTCCGTACCGGCATAGGGCAGATCGAGTTCGGCCTGGATCGATGTTGTGACTGCCGCAGCTGGCCCACGACCGGCGCGACGAGTAAATGCTTGGTCTTCTTCGGCGCTGACGACGCCATCCTGATTGGTGTCGATGCGGCGGAACAGTGGTCCCGAGAACTCGTCGTCGGTCAGCTTGCCATCTCGGTTGCGGTCGAGCCGCTTGAATTGGGGGCTGGTTTCTTGGGCCACGCTCTGAGTCTGGGCCATCCCCATTCCCGCCAACACAAAACACAGGATTGCAGAGAAATGTCGTCGATGTTTCATCATGGATCGTTTCGTTGGGTTCAAGTCAGTAAATTCGGGTTCCTCGGATTGAACCCACAATGAGGCGATTGGTTTCGCAGGTTGATGAAGCAGTGGTCACCGCTGGTGCATTATAATTGCAGAGGGTTCTCGGTTTCTTTCGAACGCTGGTGGAGGCGATAACGATGCGATACTTGCTTTTCAGTCTGTTGCTTGTTGGATTCTTGCTCACGTCCGTAGCATCAGCTGACGATGCGACAGACGAAGCGATCAAAAAAGAGCGTAAGAAAATCGAAGGGAAATGGCAAATCGTTGAACTGGTCGTCAATGGGAACAAGTCGAAGGACGAAGACGCCGCAAAACTTACCGTGGTCAACGACGCTAGGGGGACATGGAGCCTCTGGTCTGACGACAGCAAAGTCACGATGGGGACCAGCACTTTCGATCCGACAACGAAGCCAAAGACGATTGACTTCACGCCGAGCGAAGGGGACGCAAAAGGCAATCGGTTTCTCGGGATTTATCAACTCGGAAAGAACGCTCGGAAACTGTGCTTTGCACCCTCGGGAAAGGATCGGCCCACAGAGTTTTCTTCCACGGCTGAGAACCAACACATTCTCGTGACGTTTAAACGGGTACAGCCTGAGTAGTGAAGTCTCGAAGTTACGTCTAATAATTTGGTTTCAAGAGGGTGCATCCGTCTGCTCTATGACATAGGGGGGCGAGGCCGAATTCGAATTTTGCAGCCATGCCGCGGTTGCATTTCTGCATTGGATGGTGAATTGAAATGAAAGTGCTGTCGGTTGTTGAAACGGCGATCTATGTCGATGACCTTGACGCCGCCGAAGATTTCTATCAGCAAATCCTTGGTCTGGATGTGATTGCCAAAGAGCCCGCTCGGCACGTTTTCTTTCGAGTCGGCCAGTCGCAGGTTCTGCTCGCGTTCAATCCGAAGACGACATGCACGGGAGATAAGCTTCCGCATCATGGTGCAATGGGACCAGGTCATTTTGCTTTAGGCATTGAAAAACGGTCGCTCGATGATTGGCGAACACACTTGCAGGATCATCGCGTCCGGATCGAAGCCGAAGTGGAATGGCCCGCCGGCGGACAATCCATCTACTTTCGTGATCCAGCGAGCAACTCGGTCGAATTGATCACGCCCGGGGTCTGGCGATTGCCGAGTGGATGGTAGGTCGCCGATGTTGGCATTAAATGGCCCCGATGGACTCAAATACGGCTACCCCAATGACGTGTTTTCGGATCTTGTGGATTGGATGAGTGATGAATGACGAAGGGACCGACAATCACTGGCGAATTGCCCCTCGAAGTTTGGCGATCTGGTTCGTCTTGATTGCCCTTGAGATCGTTCACGGCATTCTCCGAGCGATTGTCCTCGTTCCGTTCGTTGGCGAATTCCGCTCGAACCAGATTGGCGTGTTCACTGGTTCGGCGATCATTCTTGCAATCACCTACTTCACAATCCGCTGGATCGGAGCCCAGCGACCGTACCAACTGCTGCTCGTCGGCTTGATCTGGCTGGTGTTGACAGTGGCGTTCGAAGTCTCGTTTGGAAGGTTCCTAGTGGGACTGTCTTGGGAGCGGATTGCTGCTGACTACAACATGCTGGAAGGTGGATTGATGCCATTAGGCCTGTTGTTTTTGTTTGTTAGCCCGATGGTCGCGTTGAAATTGCGTGGGAAAAGGTAGCGAAGTGATGTACGGTGCAGTCATCTCGTGAAGAACGGTTTTCGATTCTATCCCGATTGGGATTAAAGACATTAGCCGTAGGTAAGTTGTCTTTGACCCCGTCAGGGTCAATTTTGAAATTGGCTTAGGTTTTCCGGTGGTGTTCGCTACGCTCAAACCACCGGCTAATTGCTAAAATCCCTATCGGGATTGGCCTAAAAAAGATGGGGTTGAGCAAGACGGCGGCTTTCTGCCGTGTGCCGTTGGATCTCAAGCGTCAGAGTGTGATCCCGATCAGGCGTGAGCGAACATCTCACCACGAAGCATCATGGGGCATCGACGACGCGATCTGATTTTCAGTTCACCGCCGAGTCATTGATCGGTGTCACCGATGCTTATCATGATACTAAAACGGCATTAATGATGACCACGATGAAGGTCGTACTGCGAAGATTTAAGAAGATCGGAACAACAACCCAGGGGATCATGCATGAACGAAGATGACGTTCGGGAGCACAATCGTCGGTCGTGGGACCGGCAGGTTCACGAGGGCAACCGCTGGACCAAACCGGTGGATCAAGAGACGATTCGGAAGGCCAAAAATGGTGAGTTCGAGATCGTCTTGACGCCTACGACTCCGGTGCCTGCCGATTGGTTTCCGCCACTTAAAGGAGCAAAGACCCTCTGCCTCGCTTCGGCGGGGGGGCAACAGGCTCCGGTGCTTGCTGCCGCCGGCGCGGAAGTGACGGTCTTTGACAACTCGCCACGGCAATTGGACCAAGATCGTTATGTCGCCCAGCGTGACGGACTTGCGATGAGTTTTGTCGAAGGCGACATGGCCGATCTGTCCAGATTGAATTCGGAATCGTTCGATTTGATCTTTCACCCTTGCTCAAACACGTTCGTTCCAAACGTGTTGCCCGTTTGGCAAGAATGCTTTCGGGTGCTACGAAGCGGTGGCATTTTGATGGTGGGGTTCACCAATCCGGTTCGGTACATCTTCGACGATGAACGAAAGGAAAACGGGAATCTGGAGGTTCGTTATCCGCTTCCTTATTCGGATCTGGACTACCTCGATCAACAACACATCAAACAGGCGGTGGAATCAGGGTTTGCGTTAGAGTTCGGCCATACGCTCGATGATCAAATCGGCGGGCAATTGGCTGTCGGTTTCCTACTGGCGGGCTTCTACGAGGACCGCTACGGCGAATCGGATGCGGATCCGCTCTCAAAATTCCTGGACACGTTCATCGCGACGCGTGCGATTAAGCCATGACGGAACCATTTCCACACCTCGTGTGATCGACGCACGCATGCTGGTAAGCCTAAAAGTGGTTCACCAGTCTTGCAGTGATCACGCCCATACCCCGAGTCGGGGTACGGGGACGATGCCATTAAGACGCTCTGCCATTGAGACGCTCTGTCCCCCAGCTGAACGGTCTGAGCGACTCGGGGCGCACGGATGCAGCTACTTGAGCAATTCAGCGATTTTCTCTGCGAGGTCTTCACCGCGAATATCTTTGGCGATGATTTTGCCTTGCGGGTCGATGACAAAGGTGGCGGGAATGGACTGGAAGTCGAAGTCAGTCATCACAGTCGGCTGATTCTCTTCGTCGACGTGACCTTGCGGCCAAGGCAATGGGTTTTCGTCGATGTAATTGACAGCATCCTTTGATTTGGCATCGATACTGACACTTAGAATGACAAGTTTATCGTCGTCGAAGTTTTCGTAAACTTTCTTTAAGTTGGGGATTTCGGCTAAGCAGGGGCCGCACCATGTTGCCCAGAAATCCAACAACACATACTTGCCCCGATAGTCGGCAAGTGACAGCGGGCGACCGTCGAGAGTCTTGATCTTCAGTTCCGGCGCCATATCGCCAACGCGTAAGAAGACGCGTGGTTTTAATCTGATCGAGCCCAAGTCCAACGGTTCGTCGCTGCGACCGCCCGACATCTCGGGAACAACCACTTCGGTTCGCGCAAAACCCAGTTGTTCCCCTTGGCTTAGCGTATCGGTCGCCTTGGCCGCGATTGCCGTGAGACTCAGGGTGTAGGTGCCGGCGGGCACGTCTTCGATACGAAATGATCGGTCGTCCGCCATGACAAAGGCGATGTTTTGTGTCGCCTTAGCCATGTACCGTTTTCCCGCTTCGGTCGTGGACCACTCGGTGAGCCACTGCTGCCGCTGCTCAAGCGTTCCGTTTGCGATTTCGTCGGGTATCGGAGGCTCGGGCAATTTGGGCGACAGCGTCCCGTGGTCGATGCGAAATTCGGTGATGTCGTCGGGCACGTCCACACGACCGGTGATTGGTCGTCCGGTGCCGCCAAAATCAACCACGTGCTCCGTGGCCGGTTGTGTGGCGATGCGAACCGACCGGGTAAACAATTGTCGGCCTGTTGCATCGACGGCGGTCGCTCGAGACAGCTGAACGTTTTCACCAGGCGGAACGCGAAGCAGTTCATACCGGCCGTTCTCATCCGTGATCGTTTGACCGCTGAAACTAAATTTCGGTTGCTGGTAAGGAATCTGACTGAGGTGATGTAACCGAACCGAAACTTGGCTCGCGGCGGTTGAACCGGTTTTGACTTCGCCGCGAATGCTAGCCCAGGGTTTCAGTACTAGTTTCTCATTGCCATCGAAATCTTCGTCAGTCATTTCGATCATCCCGGCATCGTGAATCGCGAGCAGCCGAAATTCTTGTTCGGGGGTCGGTAACTCGAACTTGCCCGCTGCGTCGGTTGTTGCAAAAACTGCATCGCGGGCGTCACTGAATCGTCCGTTTTGGATCGCAACATACTGACCGGCGACGTTCAGGATCACCTGGGCACCCACGGCGGGATCACCCGATGGCAGGCTGACTTGGCCAGAGATCGCAGCGGCGGGTTGCATCGCAACGTTATGTAAAACATCTCCTTGATCCGACTTGAATACGGGCGAGATCACGGATTTGTATCCCACCGCGTCGAACCGAAAGAGGTGCCCTGGACGAGGATACGTTGTCTTGATTTCGTACTGACCGTTTTGCCCCTTCACCGCGTCTTGAAGCTGCCAAGTAACATTGTCTCCTTCGTTCCACTTTATCCCTTGAACCACTTTGAATTGATTGATCGGGTTGCCGGTGACCGCGTCGGTGACGGTGCCATGAACACGAAGCGGCGGCACCATCTTGATCACGTATTCGTCTGCTCTTGCAGTTAATTTTTCGCGTCGATGATCCATGTATCCTCGAGCGAGAATGTCAAACTCGATGACGTCTGCGGGAGCGTCATTCCAAACATAGATACCGTTCTTGTTCGATTTTCTTGGGATCTTAGCGTCGGCCAGCGAGCGGAAGCCTCGCCACGTATCCGGAACAACCATGACGTCGGCCAGCGGTTGACCGTCGGCGTCGACAGTACGAACTCTCAGACGATTCCCGGGTTTTAGTGCAATCTCGACGGGCTCCATTGCGGCAGTCACGTTAACGACTTTCGTTTCGGGCGCGTAACCTTTGGCGACAATGGTCAGCACCATCTCGTCAAGTCGGCTATTGGGAAACGTGAAGATGCCGTTTTCGTCGGTTGTCGTTTCAGGGTAGCTCGAGCCGAATCGATCTTTGCCTTGATAGACGACCGCACCGGAGATCGGTTGGCCGTCGGAATCGACAACTTTTCCCTCAATGGTTGTCCCCTTTTTGAGCACGGAAATGAGCGAACCGGCACGAAGCTGATCAATCGAAATGTTGTTGGCCGTTTGCCCAAACATATCATCGCTGATGTAATCGGGATGGACGAAACGCAGCCATACGGCATTGAGCTGTGCGGGCACCACTTTGCAAATCCATCGTCCGTCTTTGTCCGTCTTGACAGGATAGCGATATACATCGGTTCGCGGCCTCGCGTTTCTCAGCTCGGAGGTACTGGCCAGGATTTGAACTTCCGCGTTTTCAATTCCTCGTCCTTGTTCGTCTTGCACCCGTCCGCTGATAGTGGTTCCTAATTGCATCGGAAAGGTGAATTCCTTGGGCAAGGTGTCCCATTCGTCGACCTGCCAAATCGCCTTCATCGGTACGTGACCGACCGCTTTTGCTTCGACGAGCAGGTAGCCAGGTTCCGCCGGCAGATCGAAGCGTACACTGCCGTCTTCCAGCGGAATTGGATCAAGGGTCGTCCGCTTGTTCAATGAATTTGCTATTTTCGCAACGACTTTTCCGTCTTCCA
>TARA_R110002073_G_scaffold20123_14_pt1 | contig 11332 bp, 8 predicted proteins | sample TARA_R110002073 | Tara Oceans TARA_R110002073 (sample SAMEA4397174) | marine metagenome | biome: Polar Biome; feature: [DCM] deep chlorophyll maximum layer (ENVO:01000326); material: water (ENVO:00002006), including particulate matter (ENVO:01000060) such as... | depth 40 m
TCGTGCGAGCAATGACCGAACGAAGTTTTTGGTAAGCCCCACAAGTGGCATCGATCTGTGGATTTCGTGGCCGTTTTGTTCCAGCATGACAAAATTGATCACGCCGCAAGTAACGACAGAAAGATTGATGCGACAGAAAGATTAAAAGGTGGCGAATCGAATGACCGTCTCACCCCATTGCGATTGTCACCTACTTCCCGAACGTAAATTCGGGGGCCCGCAGCAGCAAACTCGCGATGCGATGGCTGCTGTGCTCCGTGCAATCGGAGGTTGGGCAGGAAAATGTATGGGGCAGGAAAATGGGAGAGTCGGAATACGGATGTTGTCTATTTCGGAATCGTCGCCTTTCGACTGAGAAGAAGAGAAAGGTTAAAAGATGACCGGTTAAAAGATGAAGACGACGCGAGCGTTCAGGCCCAATGACGGAGCGCCATGGCAGGCTCATTTTTCTGTCGCACCAATTTTTCTGTCTATCTATCGTGCGAGCAATCGCCGAACCGAATATGCAGTGAGTCCGACAGACTACAGGAGTGTTTATTCCGCAACAGTCGCCCTCGCCTTTCACCACGTTCGGTGTTTCATGATGCCGCAAGTGAAGGCAGAAAGATTCGTAAGTGGCGAACCGAATGTTCGTCTCGACTCCAGCATCGTCGCCTTTCGACTGAGAAGAAGAGAAAGGTTAAAAGATGAAAGGGATAAAAGATGAAGACGATGCGAGCGTTCAGGCCCAATTGCGAAACGCCATGGCAGTCTCATTTTTCTGTCGCACCAATCTTTCTGTCTATCCATCGTCCGAGCAATCGCCGAACCAAATTCGCAGTGAGTTCGACAGACAACAGGAGTGTTCATTCCGCAACAGTCGCCCTCGCCTTGTCCCGGCGTTCGGTGTTTTAAGATGTCGCAAGTCAGGACAGAAAGATTGGTGCGACAGAAAGATTAAAATGGAGGCAAATCGCCTGCGGACAGCCTTTAGGTCGCTCCCAAGTCTAACCGTGACATCCGATGGGAATGGCAGAAAGGCGATGTTTGATGAAATCAAATAGGCCAACGAGCTACTAGCTCAATCGAACGAAAGCAGGAGGAGGTTGAACACTGCTTCCCACTCATCTTCGCTAATCGATTAGTGCAGGTTCGTGCCGATTAGTGTTCCGCGCCTTCGGTGTAAAAGACGTCGTCACTTGTCGACGATCGGTTGCCGCCAGCATGTGCGGCCGATTGGTTTTCCATTGCTGATCGCCTGATGCCGTGCTCCGGTGGATAGCTTAGGTGTCCGCGTTTTGGAGGCTGCAGTGTGCGTTGTTCGGTCACGTGGCACGCGAGACGAGTCAGCGAAGCACAACCGTGCCGATGTATGACAACCCAATACTGAGCCACGTCCAGGCAAGCAGTTTAGCAAGGGGACGAAATGATCTAGGCAGTTTGTATTGATACGCGGCGTGGTTGAAAAGAAGCATCAGCGTGACGACGATGCTCGTGTATTTATCGTAACCGTAGTCACCCTCGGTCACTAAGATTGCGATGTTGGCAACGAGCATGACGAGTATAAAGCCGAGAAAAGCATTCTTGTACGGAAAGTGATGCCGCGAAGTAGGGACAGGGGCGATCATCTGCAACTCACGTTTGAGTTTGGAAGGCTGTCAGTCGAATCACGTTTGAATTCACGCGGTGGCAGCAGTGGGTGATCCTGCGTCCAGACGCACGGCCACCGCCAAATCGGGTGCAATTCTCAGACTGTCCGCGATGATGACGTTCATCGGCTTGGCATTGTACCCCCGGGAGGGCAACGACGGGGCGACGTTACGCTGGCCCAAAGCCCGCAAACGCTAAACGGAAATAAGGCAGTCAATCAATGCCGCCGATTGACGTTACATCGGAGGTTTTGTCATCAACGGAGAACAACCGGATCGTGTTGGGGCCCTCAATCCCGTGGTAAACAACGCCCCAAAGTCGCAGGTCGTCCGCTGCAACGTGGCTTACGACCCGCATCGTCCCATCGGCAACGGCAATTGAGTTCGCTTCGCAAAACGCTTCCGTTGCTAAGACAACGTCGTCTGGATTCATTGACCAAGAAGAGGGCGTTCCATCTAGCAATTGGTAGTCAGGAACAGCGGGATTGCGTTGAGAGCAACCCGATATGACCAGCATGCTCGCGAGAATAAGTTTAGCAATAAAGGAATTCATGGTGGCCTGTCGGGAACTCTCTTTTGAACGCCCGCACAGCCGGGTGATCTAAGTCGATTCGACCTGGGATGACTCCGTGAGTCAACTGATTTATCTTTGATCACTCGGTAGCATGCCCGAGGGAACGGCGATTTCAAGGTCGAGGCTTTCGAAAATCGCAACCGATCGCCGTTGCCGCCCTTGGGCTCAGCTTAGGGCGGGCGTCAAGTAAGCGGATCGAGTCATCCAGCTCGTTGACGCGTGGATTGCCGCAACGGCAGTTGTATTGGGAGCGCCGCTGGCAACCCACAATGTACGTGACTTCATGCATGTCGTGGGATTGGAGCTGACCAATTTTCCAGTAAATTGATTGGGTCGTCTTCAGCTAATACGCTACCCGGTGTCGGCAAGCGGAGTAGGCAAGTCTAGCATCCAAAATAGCCGAGAAAGAGTCGCCGTACCTTTTCATCTCCCAATGAGTAAGCTCTCGCTACTCGGCCAGATGCTCTGTCCCAATGGCTGATTGGCTGTCAGTGCGGCGAAAGGCGGGTCGGTGAGGTATCGAAATAGTAAATCCGCATCGAGAAGAACAAGGATTGGTTAGACCGTCCAACTATTGGCTTCGTTGGGATCGACATCAAACTCGGAGAGCACATCGCCAAGATTGCTTCGCACTCACGCGTCGCGTTGGCAATCAAGATCAATTACTTCCTGCGACAGCAGGCCTGCCGTTCTACGAACAGAAATGGGCTCCGCATTCGTTTCCGTCGTCTGCGGTGAACTGCGCGAGATTGCCACAATCGTCCTTCTTCAAGGGGCGCCGGGAGAAGAAAAAAAACGGGGGGCAATTTGCATTTCGAAGTCAGGAACCGAGAAGCGGATTGCCGGAGTTCACTGAGTTCGGCGGACATGTTCTGCCCTGGCGCTCTCGAAGAGTCGATCGGCCTTTGCCCCCACGAACCCATGGTCAACGGTCTTACGTTCGAACGTGTCGACAGCATATCGTAGAAACGTGCAGCGGGGGTCGCCTGGATTGCGTAGCACAAAATCGGCAAACTGTTCTAGGAGCACATCAGGTGAGACGTAATGGGAGAACTGCTCGAACAATTCAAGCTCGGACGTGGAAAAGAGTAAGAGCGGTCCAACGCGGGATGGATCGACCCCTTCGGCGATCAGGCGCTCGACGAAAGCGTTGTCCAAGAACTGCTGCGTCGGAGCATTGCTCGCGGCTTCCTCGTACCACACCAAGACAGGGATAATATCCGTCCTTGCAGCGATGTCGAGAACGATATCGCCCGCAACGACAGCGTCTCCGCGAAGGATGCGTGCGATGTTTCTGGCGAGTTGCCCAATTCCCGATTTGTTTGACCCGACGGACTTTGTTACAGCGTCACTTGTTTCGTGGACGCTAACTCCTGATTTCTGTCGCGTGGAAAGACGGGTGCCTTTTGCCTCAAACAGTACGGCAGTCGATGCGCTGATCAAAAGGGAGTCACACACTTCCTCTTTCGTGCCTTGAAACTTTACGTTGTCGTGGTACATGTCTTGAGTCTCAGTCCTGCGCCCTGTCGCCGCAGACAGCAGTTGTTTCATATACCATTCGTACATCGCGCCGAACGCATTGCCCCATTCTTTGCCCTGCAGGGCCTCGTGAAAAAGCCAGAAGATGCCGTCGAGAAAAAAGGTACGAAGGTTGCCTATATCGGGACAGATATAACATCCTGGCTGTGATTCGATAAAAGGGCGAGCCATAACCGATGAAAAATCCGTCGCCCACGATTGTCGCGGTGTCCCGAATAAATGTGCTGAGAACTTGTCCACAGGAACCGACAACAGACCGAAGACACGTAACCGATCATCGTAAGGGACGGCACCCCACCACTCGCCATCAAGCGTCATCACGATTGGACTGACCGGACGGGTTTTGGTGCGTGCCGTCAGGTATTTGTAGACTGTCATCAGGGTGAAGAAGGTATCGGTTAGAGATATGCCTACATGGCTTCTGAAGACATGATCGAGACCATCCTGGACGCCTGAGTTTTCGAGTTCCTTGGCAACCGTGGGAGCGGAGACGCTGTCGAACCAGAGCGAATGAGCGCGAGCAAGAAAACTTGAATCGGGCATAATCTCGGCAGTCGAAATTAGCAGTGCCATTTGCCATTCAAGCCGTTCCTTCTCGTCGACGGACGTTGATACGTTGGCGAGGTGAATCGAGCGGAGGCAATCGCTCGCAATCAAGCAAAGTCGTCCAAACGAGCCTTTCAAAGAGGTTAGCGGAGCTCCGCTGTTACCGCAGACGACACATGCGAACTGCAATAGAAGCCAGAGTTGCCGACGATAAAATAAGACATTGCGTCCGTCCCGCATCAGAATGTCGGAGGCCGAATTGGCAATGCTCGAATCTAAGCACAAATCGATTAGTTCACGCTGCACCTCAGGGCTTTGGCCGTATCGTTCGCCCACAATGTGCATCATTGTACCGGCCCATTCCACCACATCGGACCGACGAAGAGTACCCAATTCACGCATGAAGGAGTCAATTGAAACTTCATGTCCCGTCAGTTCGGACCATGTCGAGGCCAATCCCGCGTTCGGTGGGGTATCGGGGCTTGAGGTATTCCTCGACATAGAACTCATCTGAAAATCGGGAGTTGACGTACGACTCTGCGCTGCACAGCACCATTCTTACAATTCTAGGATTCAGCCGCTAGCGACTAGGTTCACGGCATTTTCTCGAGAGCTATTGCAGTACAATGACATTCTCCTTTGTCGAGTGCATCAAGCAAAGTTCAGTTACGACAAGCCGGCGTCAGCCGCTTGAACGTTCCCAGTCTGGTATCAATAATCGCCAGGAAAGAATCCGTGTACTTTCCTTAACTCAAGTTTTGAAATAGTTGGATAAGGTGTTTGAAAAGGACTGCCTGGTTGCAACAACATTCGCATTGGCTAGTCAGCGATCCCATCGTCGTCGATAAACGCCAGAAAACTGTACGGCGTTTCGGTGCTGTTGACATCTGTGCCGATGACCACGACTCGTACGGCGCCCGAGTCAGACTGGGCTTGAGCGGCCAGCTCTAACGCGCGACCGTTCCTCTCTTCCTTGTCGAGATTCCGGTACGCGAACGCGACCACGGCTCCAATCGACTCGGTGTGGTCCGCATGAGTGATGAGTCCGTTGAGCCCGCAGTCATTCCCTTCGAGCCTCACCTTTTCGACGACAGTAGCAAACTGCTGCTCGAATTGTTGCTGGCGTCGGTAATCAAGATCGAGCAAGATGCACGCGATGTCCCAGCACCCCCGCGACCCAAGTGATTCGACACGTTCAAGTATCGCAGACCACCATTCAGTCAAAATCCGTCGAGGAAGGGGTGGTGGGGTTTCGTCGCCGACCCAGTCCGCCATGTAGTGGCGATGAAGTTCGTCCGAGTTGCCATAAAGCATAAGCGAACTGTTCTCCTGGTCCTGCAATCTCGGAACTAACAGACCTTCGCTGAGATAATAGACCAGCAAGTCAAGCTCATCGGCCAAGTATGCCACATTCAACTCCCACTCGGTGCGACGCCAGAAATAGTGAACGCGCTTGCTCGGCGTATCCAGCACCTCCAGCACAACCATCAAGTCCGCGAGCGATAAATTAATCGCCGGCCTCGCGTTACCCGTGACCATCCCGCTCTCCGCTAGCTTCTTCCAGCAAAGCGACGAAGCCGGCATCCAGTCAAGAGTGACCGAGACACAAATCGCTCGTTTGATCTTTGATAAGTCGATGTCGTACTCGCCATTTTTCTTCGTCTTGAAGGTGCGAGTCTCAGTCCCCTCCTCCAACAACCTGGCCATCCGCGCAGCTTGTTCGGCAGGATCGTCTACAAGTGATTCGTAGTGATCCGCAAGCGTCTTGCTACCGCCTCGCTTCGCAACGTTGTCAACGGATTCCGACTTTGCTTCAAAGACCAGCGCGAGGGGGCCGCAGACAACGAGACAATCGTTTTCGTATTCCTTTGAGTCCTCAACGTCGAACCAACATGTACCCGTCTTGATGAAGCAGTTCTGGAATGCCTCGTCGAGCATCTCCTTCAACGACGTTTCGAGATACACGGCACGCCGTTGGTGATATCGTTTCTTCAGTTTGGAATCACTTTTCGCCCAAGATTCCACGACTTCCATCAAGAAGCTGTTCAACAGACCTTGGACCGGGACGAAGTACTGGTCAGCCTTCAATTTGATCAAAGGACGCGTGCGGATTTTGCTCTGCATCACGAGGTGCTCGGGATTTTCAGACGCGAGATCACCGAACTTGAATGCAAGCGAGTCAAGCGTGGCACGCAGTTCATCCGGCTTGATGCTGTCGGGCACCATTCTGGCAAGTTCCTCGAGGGTGAACGTGAAGCAATGCGGTAAGAACTGGTGGAAATAAGAGATAAGGCGGAACCGTTTTGCGACGGTCGGGCCTGGCTTCGACTGAATCGCCTTGTGCATCTCATCCAAATGCTCGTCGGTTTTCCCCGTCAACTGAAGGAAGGTGGAGACTGTTTTTCGCAAGCTTTGTTTCTCGAACATTGGCCGGGTCCACTCGCGCCATTGCATTATCCGATCTGACGTTAAATTCGCGATCTGATCTGTGAACTCCAGATAGCTCACGGGGCCAATCCCAATGATTTTCTGAAAATCCTCCTCCAGCGGAGTCAGCAATTCCCGTACGATTTTCCGCATGTGTTGTGGGTAGCCCCAGTTCCGCATTACTTGCGTGTGCATGCGAGCTTCTTCGACCATCAGCAAAGCACGTCGTTCTTGTTGGCTAGCGTCCGCGAGCGAACTCATCCGCATCATCGAGAACGATTCAGAGCACTCTTTGCAAAAATCCAACGCGGCAAACATGCTCTCGTAAAAGGCCGGCCACGGTTCATACGAATCGTTGGGATGCATCAAGCAAACGGACTGCAACAACTCGACGATTGCTTGGGTGTAAGGCCCTTCTTTCGTGTAGTCGCCGTCCGTTCCGACACCCAGATAGAGAGCGTAAAGGGCAGCCGTGGAAAGCAGTTCCGTTGGATCGGTTTCCAGAATCGACGAACGCAGTGCCTCCAGGGAATTGCCGAACGTCTGCGTCGCATTTTCGCCAACGCATTTGGCGAATGCAAATCGCTGTTCATTGGTCAAGCAAGCCAACGGATTCTCATACTCAAACGTCTTCAGCAACGGGGTCGAGTATCCGTCGGGAATCGTGACCTCGTTCGCGTTTTGTTCGGTCTGTCGCCGCTTTCGATCGCGTTTCGTGCGGATGCGGTCTGCTTTCCGCTTTGCTTTATTCTTTCTCGCCATGTCGATCTCGAAATGTTTCAATTCAAATAGGTAAGGCTCATTGGCCGAAAAGGTCACGGCCTACCACTGTCTCGTAACGGCGATGTTGATTCCGCTCTTCAGTATGCGGCCTCAAGCGTCAGTGTAAGCAACTCACCGGTGGCGTCGCATTCCCTTTGGTTCGGAAAACGTTCGTTTTCTGACCTTGGTTTTGATCAATAGTGGGAGATCGGGTTGGGGGGGGATTTGCGAGGGCAGGAACCTCAGTGCCGAAATTTAGCAAAAGAATCATCGCGAGTTGATGATTTCTTGCCCGCAATACCGTGCCGTTCTTTGAGCTCTGAATGCAAATTGGCTACTCCTGGCAACCACTACCAACTCTTTATGTTAGACATCTTGTTCTAGCCCCATCCCGATAGGGATTCTAGCAATTAGCCGGTGGTTTGAGCGCAGCGAACACCACCGGAAAACCTGAGCCAACCTCGGGATTGACCCTGGAAGGGTCACAGACAACCGGGCTGCGATCCCTCCAGGATCGAAATCGATTTTGCACTCTCGATTCCGCAGGTGGCGCTTCGCTTACCTACGGCTAATGTCTTTAATCCCTATCGGGATAGGATCGAAAAACAATCGTTGGGCTTCGCCGTGGGGTTGGTTGCGGTCGGCAGGCGAGGCGGGCCCTCGTGCTTCGTCTTGTCTGAAACTTCGGTTTTTTGCTGGAGTGGAGCTTGCTTAAATAAAAACTCGCTGTTTCTTGGGGCTGGGAGGATCTTTAGCAAGATCCACTACCTTCAAATGAATGACCGACAAAGACCTAGGAAGTCGCTGCTAGCACGAGCTCGCTTGTTCCCTTTGGCAAGTTGAAACAGGCGACAAGTTTTTGATCGTTGGCGATCCATGTCCCTGCATCCAAAGTCGATCGATGAGTCGCCTCGCGAAGTAGTGTGCGATCGTTTCCTTGCTGGAGACTCACAGGTCCCGAACCGCCGTCAACCTGCAACGTGAATCGTTCCGTGGCAAAGGGTGCCGTCAGCATCAAGCGGTTGCCCACGTGGCTAATTTCGGTCAGCTGTTTGGCGGCCCAGTAACGGGCAATCTCGCTGACCTTCATCCAGATCGTGTCATCGGCGAATCGCGACGCCAACGCCCCAACGACTTGTTGGAAGGAACGGAATCCTTCTTCGCTGCCGTTGCTGTACATCCCTGGCCAGTGACAAATCATGACCGCCGGTTGCCGCCGCCCGATCAGTTCGACCATTCGGCCGCTGGTCGCCGCAGCATTGCAGTAGCGATCGGGTTCCGAGAGGGAATCGCCTTGCCAACCGCCAAACCAATCGCCTGTTCCCGCCGGCACGTTCACCGTCACCCGCACGTCGTCGGTCCCCACGCCACGCAAATGTTCGAGCTTGGGTTCCGTGCTCTGGTCGCCAGAGATGACGTATTTGAAGTAGTGCGGCAGATCGATGCCGTAGACGTCGCGAACCGCCTGGTCGACCGCGATCGGCAGTTCGTCTTTCATCGAATTGCCAAAGCCACCGGGAGTGGTGATTCCTTCGCAGGGAAGGTCACAGTTCTTCACAAGGCGAAGGGCATAGGCCAGGTAGGCTGCCAATTCGTCGACGCTCTTCTTTTCCTGGGGATACGAATTCTCCATCGTTGCCGCGCTGATCTCCTGCATCGGTCGGCCGGTCTTCAAATCGATCACACGCGTGTGCGTGATCATCTCGGGATGGATGTCCCAATTGGGGAGCATCAATTCGCGGACAAGTTTTAGGCTGGACTGCAATTCGGATCGCGACCAACCGGGCAACTCTCGGTCAAGCCAGCCGACGCAGGCAGGGTTGGGGACGATACTGTACTTGCCTTTCACTCCCTGGCTGGCACACCACTGACCAAACTTGCGGACAAAGCTGTCGGGGATCTCACGCGGCCATGATCTCCACGGTTTTTGATACTCGCTGCGGTTTGGCAAGGCGGTCGCGAACTGCGGAGTGCAAAAGTGTCCCATGTTCACCAGGCACGTCGAATCATCAATGATGAACGACAGCGGCACTCGATCTCGCGGCATCAGCACTTGAATGCTGGCGGGCCGGGTCGGCAGCAAAACGGACGCCGTGAGCTCAGTCGTTTCGGCCGAACCTAATCGGGACATCCCCATACCCGCAACTGCCGTCGCGGCGGCGCCCCAGGCACTCGCGCGAAGAAACTCTCGCCGGTCCTGGGGCATAAATGCACGGTGCTGGTTCACTTCGGACACTCCCGGTTGCCATTTGCATGATCACGGCGGGCACAACACGGCTCGCCGTACTGCTTTATCCTATCGCGCACCGGTGGACGCATGGGACCAGCTGCGCCGCACGTCCGCTTTGATTCCAGGAACCTATTGAAAGAACCGGAACCTACTGGAAGAAACTGAAAACGAGCACGCCGACGGTGATCAGTCCCAGCACGACCACCAGCAGGTTTGGCATTACCTTGACCTTCTTCAGCAACGAGGGGCCAAACTGGCCAATCAGCAGTAGCGAAACAACGATCCCTAAAATTGCCCCTGCTGTGATGCCTTTGGCAATCAGAAACGCCGAGAGCAGAAGGAGTCCGCCCGTGATGCTGCCTGCGATCAAAGAAGCCTTGCTCTGAGCTTTGACATAGCCCATGACTCCTCCAAAGACGACAAAAACTCCAAAAATTGCTGTCACGATTACCGGAAAGTCCACACAAGTCTCTTTAAATTCGATTGCCAAGTTCTGGCAGAAATGATTCGGATTCCAACACCGATCCATCCACTCAAGCTGCCTTTCACCGAATTGTAATGGGGCGTCCCCAAGGTGCTAGCCGCCGAGCGTCCAAAGCCATTTACTTTAGTAGCGGTACGGCGCGGGGCCGTCCGGTTTGTGGCGGGTAAAACGTTCGGTCATGACCGGGCGAGGCCCCACGCCGCTCCGCTATGAAAAACACCCGGCTAGGCACTGTCTGAGAACGCATCAGAGGCGGGAACTTGGTAGCGGAATTCGTCAACGGCTTGTTGATTTACTGAGCCGCGACGCGTCAGCGGCCGGGTCCCGCGTGATACGCGGTGCCTTACGGCCCACGGCTCACTGTTGCGATTTGCATTTCGATTAAATCAACAGCCCGTAAAGCATTTCTTCGTAGCTGCCGTTGTCAGAAGATGGTGATTCGTATTTGGGTGGCAGCCATCCACGCTCTGGCGAGCGTAGCTACAGGACGTCAATGCCGTCATTTGAGACCTGATTTTCTCGCTTGTTGCCGGTCGCCAAATCGGCTGGGGGGGAGTTTTTTTGAGTATTTGAAAATTTTGCGAAGTTTTCTCGAAACACTTTCTTGCCAAACTAGTTCTATAGAGTGCAGTGTATAAGGTCCCACCCTGGATCGTCCGATCCGCTTCTACATTGATGTCACATCGGAAGTGTAAATCCTGTTTGAGGTTTCGATGTCGCTTCTGAGTCTCTAGCGTCCTGGACGTCATGCCTTCGCCTTCGTGATGGCGGTTTCTTCGTAAACGCCCCCGAGATCGCGGGCTAAAGGTCTGCGCAAAACGCGTGTCCCTTGACCGCAATCCGCCCCCGGTCTGCCGCCGGTACGCTTCCGTCCTAGATCCGTATTTTTTCTGTCTTTCCCGTTACTCCCCAGCACAAGGACATTGTTAATGAAAACACGAATGCAAAACTCAGGTTTCACCTTGGTGGAACTGCTTGTTGTGATCGCCATTATTGGCGTGCTCGTCGGATTGCTGCTGCCAGCCGTGCAAGCGGCCCGTGAAGCTGCCCGGCGAATGAGTTGCAGCAACAACTTTAAGCAGCTTGGTTTGGCACTGCATAATTACCATGCGGCTTACAACAAGTTTCCGATGGACGGCACG
>TARA_R110002073_G_scaffold71848_1_pt1 | contig 11331 bp, 13 predicted proteins | sample TARA_R110002073 | Tara Oceans TARA_R110002073 (sample SAMEA4397174) | marine metagenome | biome: Polar Biome; feature: [DCM] deep chlorophyll maximum layer (ENVO:01000326); material: water (ENVO:00002006), including particulate matter (ENVO:01000060) such as... | depth 40 m
CTAAATAAGCTTGTCGGTCGATTTGTAAAACAATAAAGGTGTATTTACGTGGCTAATCAAAACAAACCTTTCGACTTCGGAACAGGGACAGAAGATAAGAAATCTTTTGACTTTGGAACAGGGACAAAAGATAAGAAATCTTTTGACTTTGGAACAGTTGATGTAGGCACCGGCTTGCCTGAACAGTTTACAGAGGAAGAAGAGACAACAGATATTTCTTTTTCAGATGATCCGTTTGGATATCTAAGACAAAATATTCTAGACCCAAATCTAGAAAGTCGAGAAGTAATGAATGCTGCACAGGCAAAGGCTGGTGCCATTACTCTAGATTCAGCATTAAATATAGCCAAGGGTGCTGTTGAAATACCTACACTAATTGGTGAACTTACTTTACCTGAAACTGTGCAAAAAAGTATCAGTGATTCTGATGTAGCTAAAACTTATACAGAGATGCTGGATACAATTGATAATACATTAAAATTATCAGACGATGAAAAGATAGCTTCAGAAATAGTGAGTATGATAACTTTAGCTGGATTAGGTAGAAAAGTTTTTAAAGAGGGAGGGAAGTATTTATTAAAGAGGTACGGAAAGAAAAAAGCTTCTAAGATTGTTGATAGAGTTAATGCACGGCAGCGACTAACAGGGGGTCAAACAATAAGTCCTGTACGAGCGTCAAAGATGGGAGATTTAAATGCTGCAAGAATACTTAAAGACAATCAACGTGCTATAAAAATTATGGGTGGTACTGGAGCAGTAGCAGGATTTACTGCAGGAGATGTTGCAGTCCGTGAACCTAATGAACAAATACTTGCTGATATGATAGGAGCAGTTCCTGAAGCTGCTAAAGCTTGGAGAACATTGCAAGGTAGTCCAGAAGATTTAGAATCTTTAGGAGGTTTCGAGACTGCTGTATTAAAGACTATGACTGCTATTGATGATAACATTCCTGATTGGGCTAGGGAAGCATTTAAAAAATTAGAGATTGATCCAAATGATAGTGCTGCTACTAAGAGTGTTAAACAGTGGACAGATAGTTTTACTTTTACAGGTGTAGCAGCAGCAGGTTTAGCTATCCCATTATTAGTTTTAAAACTTGGTGCCAAAGGAGCAACCAAAGCAGTTTCATCCACTGCTGAAAAAGTTATACAGAGAAATAGAGCTATTGAAGATGGAGGGACTGTTCCTCCTGCCTCTTCTACTGATTCTGTTCCTATTCAATCTACATTAGAGGTAGCTGCCAATGGACAACTTAGACAAAGAAATGTAATAGTAGAACGGTTAGCTAGATTTAATACTACTGCTGGCAGATTGTTCTCATCTAGAGCAGCACTTCCTCAAAAGCTATATCAGGCTGCTATTGAAAGATCAAATGCTTCAAAAGATTTTAACTTGAGAATTAAAAAAGAAATTGTTGATCTGCAACAATCAGTCAAAAAGAATAAAGATCAAGACGAAGCTCTTTCTATTTATGTAAACACTGGTAGGAACACTGGTAATTTATCAGAGGATACTGTTACTAAAGTAGATTCAATTAAAAAACTTATTAGTTCTAATGAATCAGAAATTAATAATTTATTAGGATTGAAGGGTAAACATAAAATAGGATTTAATCATGGTAAGGACGGGTTTTATCTAACAAGATTTTATGAAGCTTCTAATAATCCTACCTATCTTAAAAATATTAGAAAAGCTTTAGACGGTAGTAATTCGGTAGACACTAACTTTATTGGGAAGGTTGAAAATGCTAGAAATTATTTTAGGAACAAAGGCATTCCTGAAAATAATATTGATGGTGTAATTGAGTCTATGGTACTGAGGTTATCAAAAGAAGATAGGGGTTTACTCGATAATATTTTTGAAGGACATGGACAGAAGGCTGATCAAGCTTTAAGAGTTCTCAAAGAAAGACAAAAACTTGATGAACCTATTTTAGATTTATTAGGAGAAGAGACAAACCCTTTCAAAAAATTATCTACCACTTTAAAACAACAGAATAAATTAATTAGTGAGTTAAATTTTTTCACAGAAGTAGACAAGTTTGCTCAAGAGTCTCTAGGAAAAGTAGTTCAATTGCCGGGACTTTTTCCAGTATTGCCTAGTGTCCGTTCTACTTTTAAACAGGGACAAGGGAGAGGGATAACAGAAGGTTTATCTGAATTAGCAGAAAAAGGACTTGGTAAGTTTGGAACTAATAGAACAAAGATATTAAGGAATATGTATACCTCTCCACTAATGGGCAAGTACATTAACAATGGTTTGAATGTGATGAACAGTAAGGGAGGGGCAGGAATAGGAGATTACTTGAGAAAGGCAACCTCTCTTGCACAAGCAACTGAAACTGTTTTAGATGCTCCTGCTTATCTTCTTAACTTATATGGTGGTGCCCACCAGTTGTTAGCTAATGGACATGCTTTTAATCCAAGAAATTATGCTGTTGCTGTTAAAGAATTAAGAGAGATGGGTAGAAGATTAAAGAACAAAGACTCTGCAACTATTGATAAGATGGCTAGGTTAAGGAGAGAGGGTGTTATTGAACAAGACCCAACAGGAGAACTTATTTCGAGGAATGCTAACTTGTATGGAGGTGAAGGCAGAAGAGGTTTAGGTGGGATGTATGAAAGAGGCATGGGTAAGTTTGGTCAACTCTATGGTAAGCCAGATGAGTGGACTAAACTAATTGCTTTTGAAAGTGAACTAGCTTCTTTGAAAAAGGTTTATGCCAAGGAATATAAAGGGGCTGGAGCTAATTACAGAAGAGAACTAGATGATAAATTATTTTCAGAAGCAGCACGGATTGTAAGAGATACGAACCCAACTTATCAGTTAGCTTCTCCTGTAGCACGGGTTATAGCACAAACTCCTGTTGTAGGTAATTATGTTTTATTCCCAACTGAGCTTGTACGTACAACAAAGAATACTGCCTTATATGGTTTAAGAGATATAAACAAAGGTGTGAGAACAAAAAATCCAAGGCTTATCTCTAGAGGATTTAATAGATTAGTAGGTCTAGCAGTTGCTTCTACAGGACCGTCCTTAATAGTTATGAATAACAATGAGGAAATGGGAGTAACAGAAAGCAATAGAAAATCTATTGATATGTTAGCTCCTGACTTTGGTAAAGGAGCTAATAATTATTACATGGAAGGTTTTGTTTTAGATGAAACGAGAGAAGGATTAACAGAAGAACAAAAGAAAGTTTATAAGCCTTATTTAAGAACTCGTTATTTAGCTTCAACCTCTGCTGATACTCTAGATTATTTAAAAAAACCTCTTCGTCTAATGTTAGGAACAATGCTTGGATCAGGAAGTATATCTGAGGAAACTTTAGAGAGTGGTTTTTATGAGGCTGGTAAATCTATTGTAGGACAATTTGTTACTCCTAAGTTTTTAGCTTCAGGAGTGTTGAATGCTATTACAGGTGTTAATCCTAGAACAGGTAAGCCTATTTGGGATGAGGCAGTAGGTGCTACTAAAGCAGATAAAATTTTAACAAGTGCTAAAGAAGTTTTAAAAGCTTATAGTGGTGGTACTATTAAACTAACATTAGGATATTTAGAATCATTAAGCAGTGAAGAGTTACTAGGTGAAGCTAATGCTCAAAGAGGTAATGGTTTTAATTTAAATCGACAAGACTTAAATCATTTAATTAGATCAGGAACAAGACCTGTTACTGTTAATCTAGATAGAGCTATTGGTTTTAATTTATCTAATGACTTAAAAGCTATAGCTAAAACTCAAGAGAATTTTAAAAAGTATGTTCGTGGTTTGGATATGAAACAAATGGACAGACCACAGTTAGATAAGATCATAGATGAGTATAGAAAGTTACAGGACCGTAAGTATATTGGTATTCAAAAGTTTACTGAAAAGGTAAATGTTTTTAAAGATATAGATTATATTCGTCGTTTTAAAGAGAAGGGTAAGATAAAAGAAGAAGACAAAAAATTAGGGATAGAGGGAGTTCTTAAAGCTGCTACATCTAATTTTCATTACCAAGCTGACGATGAGCTATTGCAGCCTTTAGTTATAGACATAACAAATTCTGCTATAAAGAGTCAGGAACAGGGTGTCTTTATGCCAGATATAAATATTGATGAACAACTTATAACTGAAATGAGAGAAAGAGGTATCTCTGATGACGATTTATCTTATCTAATAAAAGAATCTATAAAAGTTATAAACGAGTATAGTAGTAAACCGATTATCACAGGGAAGGAAACAGAGCAACAATGAATTGGGAATATTTTACACACGAAGAACTAGCTTGTCAGGGTACAGGTGAGTGTGACATGAACGAAGACTTCATGCACAAGTTAATGACTATTAGAGAAGAACTAGATCGACCAATGGTACTGTCTTCTGCCTATCGTCATCCTGCACATAACAGTGCTATCAATGGAGCTAAAGACTCTCCACATATTTATGGTCGTGCCGTAGATGTGCAGTGTATGGGTAATATAGCTTATAAGATTATAGAGTTATCTATTAAACATGGCATGACAGGTATTGGTGTATCCCAACGTGGGAATCACGATTCAAGATTTATTCATATAGACAATATGTCTTCAGACACACATCCAAGACCTTGGGTTTGGAGCTATAAGTAATGCCTAGAAAGAAAAGTAATATGAAAGGCATGACAATAGGAGGAGGTCAGAAACGTCCTACTAAAAAGGGTGCTGGGCTTACTAAAGCTGGTGTTGCTAAATACCGTAGACAAAATCCCGGTAGTAAACTAAAGACTGCTGTAACAGAAAAGAAACCTACTGGAAAGAATGCAGCTAGACGTAAAAGCTACTGTGCTAGATCAGCAGGACAGATGAAGAAGTTTCCTAAAGCTGCCAAGAATCCTAACTCAAGATTAAGGCAAGCTCGAAAAAGATGGAGATGTTAGAAAGCTATGGAATTAGATGCTAGGTTACTTATTACTTTAGGAGGTATGCTTATAAGTGTGATCACAAGTTTTATTGTGACTCGTCAAAAATGTTTGGAGCTAGAAGATAATAGTAAAACTATGCAGAGAAACATTGGGGAGTTATTTGATAATTTAGAAAAGAATAATATATCAACACAGGTATCAGCTAATAAGATTAATGTATTAACAGCTATTCTTTCTCCTGAAAATAGAGAACAGCTTCACCGTAGTTTAGAGAGAATGAAAACAGAAATTGAATATCTTCAAAAAAATTGTGACAAAATTATGGCTATGCACAACGGTAAACATCCGACTGTACCTGAAGACAAGGAGTAAATTAGCACTTGGCTCTGTAAGGCTCTAGGAAGCTCACTGATAAGTTTAGGTATCTTTTTGGTAGGTGAGTAGCTGAGACATTCCTTAACCCTACTCAGTGGTCCTTATATGAAGAAAAATTTAGAACATTCTAGTCAAATTTACATTTACCTACGATCTTATCTACTTCTTCCTTACCGAGTACCTGTAAACAAGAAATAATCATAGTGGTAAGCTCTTCTCTTCCTGCCCTGTTGTTATCGTCTGCAACATTGCCTCTTACTCTAGACAATAACTCTAATGCTTTGATGGCACTGTTCGTATGTCCTTCTGCTTTAGCATATGCATACTGATCTTCAATCTCCGATATAACATCCACACTAGTTTTCATTTCTCTAGATAGTTCTTCTATCCGTTCCATCACCTCTGCTTCTTGAAGCAAACGATAACCTTGGTTATATGCTGATCGTGTAGAGTAACCAGCAGATTTAGCTGCTTCTGTAGCATTGTGATTTAGTACATATGACTGTGCAAACTTTTCTTGTTTTTCATTCAACATAATATTGTATAATCCCATTACCTAAAATTGCTAATGATACTGTATTGATTACAAGCAAGGCTCTGTCATGCCATATTATGGCAACCACTAACCATCCTGCTAGTCCAATAAAATGAAACATTAAATTATAAGGAAAGATATTATTAGAGGATAAAAGAACACCTACTATTATAAACATAGAAGCTACCCATTTAGTATACCAACAAACTGTATGGGTAGGAGTTATTTTGTTTATCATTACTGCCTCACAAAACTAATGAGTGACTGAGGAATCATCAAAGCTGTAGTACAAGTTCCTGTAAACTGTAACTCTTTAATTAAACTATCTTGTGGTGGATAAATTAAAGCATAGTCTTCAAACTTATATGAGTCAATAAATGTTTTATGATTTACTACTCCCTTTTCTATTCCTTCAAAATCATCTAGACAAATAACAGCATCATCTTCTAGGATAGATACTAAATCATCCACGTCTTCAGCAGGTATCCTACCATCTATATTCACTAAATTAAATTTAATATCTGTCTCTTGTCGAAGATACTTAAACATATCCGTACTTACTCCATGATATTGAATAATTTTACATTGAGTATTATTTATTAATTCAATGTCATTATTAAAGTCACACGTATGTATCTTACTTCCTTTTTTATTTAAACCATAAGCCATAGATAAAGTAGACTTTCCTATATAAGTTCCTACTTCTAAAATATTTGTAGGTTGTAGAAACCTAGTCAAACAATATAAAGTATAACTTGTAAAGGGAGATATTGATCCTGTTGGATTCTGTGCTTTCTCAGTTAGTGTTTCAAGCTGTCTCATAATTTTAAATAAAATATGTTTCTCTTCAGACCAGCTAGATGATTCTGAAAATATTTTATTCCAAAAACATTTAGAAAATTCTTTAGTTCCTATCTTAACTTTGTTCATGCCGGTACACAAATACGTAGTCATTAACACATTGATTAACACACATCATATTTAATTCTTTCTCCAGATAGTTTGCAATGTCTTGAGGCTCAGTTCCAAATCTTTTGCATGTGCTTTTAATTTCTATATTAAGAACAGGCTTAGTCCTTAAAAAAGTTTCTTTAGCTCCTTTAAGAAAAGGTAACTCATACCCTTCAATGTCTACTTTCATATAATCAATAACAGGAATATTAAAAGAATCTAACCGTTCTAATTTTATTTTATGTCCAGTAGGAGAAGTGTTTAGACTACGAGGAAGAATGGCAGCGGTGCCGGTATTCCCGTCCTCTTCGTAGTCTATATAAACTTCTTTGCCTGAGATATTTCCCAGACCTACTTCAAAAATTTCTACCTTGTTATGATCTTTAATATTTTTACGAAGACATTCTAGATGTAAGGGGAGAGGTTCAAAGCATATAACCTTGTCAAATTTTTGCTCAAGATCAATAGTCCATGTTCCTACGTGAGCACCTATATCTAAAGCTACCCCAAACTTAGGGACAAACGAAAGACTTTTATCTCTTTGTTTTTGTTGGTAAGTATGTTGTCCTTTTCCTATATTTTTAAGATAAAGAGGAAAGTGATTATCATTGTCGGGGAGATAAATGTTATATAGTTTTTTCATTCCAATTACCTTTACTTATCGGGACATACTGTTCCTTGCTACTCCCTTGGCTTTTTCATATGATCGGGCTGCTCCCAATCCTAGCAATGCCATGACAAGCCCCGTAAGTTCTTCAGTGCCTAGCTCTGGTAGTGTTACGACAGGATACCAGACGGCTAATGCCCATGCTCCCATAGGTGCTAGTATATACTGCCAAGCCAAAGCAAAGGCACATATCCACATGATAGCTGGTCTTGCCCCAGCTACAAAAATAGAATCATGTTTGGCTTGTTCCATATTTGTCTGTGCCTGAAGGGTATCTAGATTAATTAACTGTGATCGAAGCTCTGCATCAAGTTTAGTTTTTAAATCTTTGTCCTCTACAAATTTATCAAGGACTTTGCCCGCTACTCCAATAACACTCTCTGCAATTCCTAGCATGTTACTCTCCTATTCCTAGTATTTCTTGATAAGGTTTTAGTCTATTAACAGCTGCTTGTTTCCACAAGGCAGCAACCAACGTACCTTCTCCGTGAAAATTAATACGAAGATCAACATCTTCTTTTTCAAAAGTTTTTTCACAGTCTTGTGCCATCGCCAACAACTCACCTGTTGTCCAAAAATATTTGTCCTTGTCATCAAAAGATTCTGAATCTCCTACGCCAACCTTTAGATATTTTCTTTTCCCTTCTGGTGTAAGCTCTTCTTCATTTTCAGGCTGATCAACAGAACAATCATAACCAAACAATTCAAACTTTCTAAATCCTATTGTGTGCATAATACTAATGGCTCTCATAGCTGCACAGGTTCCACCTGTAATAAGCATAGCACCTTCTTCAATCCCTAAACTTTCTGATACTTTAATATGTTTACCTATTACCTGATCGTTAATATCATCTTGTAAAGTTTGTGTAAAGGCATGCCATCCAATAATATTTTTTGTTCTCTTTTTTAGAAACCTAACAATAGAAGGGTCTGTCATGGAGGCTGGAAAGAAAATTGTTTTATCATCAATATTTTTAAACAACTCTTTACGTTTAACTCCGTGTGTACTGACACCGTTAATTGATCTGGGATCAAGAACAATACAGCCCCACGGTTGTATTCCATTTTCTAAAAGTTTAGGATAACTATGTTTGACACAAACAACTTTAGTATTTTCAGGGTCTTTTTCTACAATACTTTTAACCTTATCCCAATCAGTCGAGTCACCACCAGAAATAAGAACAGCCGTTTCATCGTGAGCTTGTGCCCTCTTGACCCATCTCTTTACCAGTCTAGTATTTTTCTTAACATTATTTTGAATGGTTTCTTTTGGAACACAGTCTACAGGCTGTACTACAATAGGAACTTTACGTAATTCTGAACCACCAGATACTTTGATATTTTCTGGAGTAGCAGCAGGAAGAAGCTCACCTTTTTTCCTATCTCCCTTTTGATGTTCCATAAGAGAACCAAGAGGAAACATATCAAAAGCTTGTTGACCTTTAGTCTTACTTACTAGCTCTTCTACATGACCTGTCCAATCTTTAAACTTTAAACCATGAGCTTTGTAAATAGTAATAAGACGTTCAAAGATAAATCCATCATGCCATTCTCTATAATTAATAACCTCACCTGATAGGTAAGCTCCCAAAAAATCACCAAGGAAATCGATTGTAGTTTGATGATTAAGATTCATTCCGATAAAAGAAGTTTCACTATAGCTCATATGTTTACGTCCAAGATGGACAAGGCTTACTGAATCATCTAAACAATCTTGGAAATTTTTCATTGTAACTGGTTGCGTAGTTATAGTATCAGCATCCAACCACACCAACCAGTCAGGATTTTTTTCAGAAGATCGTTGTGTGAAAGCACACTCACCAATAGCAAATACTTTATGGCAAAATTTAAGGGCATCCATTTGGTAACTATAAGTAGTCTTACCACCCATAGTACCATCATACTCTTTGTGGATTTCTTTAAAATCACGTAGCTCTTCTAGTTCATTTAAATAACGGTATTCAATATTACTAGATTCGGGAGGGTTAAATTCCATTAAATCAAAATCATGGTAATAAGCTTTTAGTTTAATATCTTTCGACCAGTATTTATCTACTGACTCAATCATTTCTTTGCCGTATCTGTGCCACCCCTCTTCTGAAAAAGATGTGACTACTGTAACCTTACCGGACATATGTTTTCTCCCATTTAATTTTTCTTTCTTTACCTAGAGATTCTTCTACAGATATTTGATCTGAAAGCTGTTGCCACTCTAAAGCATACTTAGCATCACTTATTTGTTTTGGTTTCCATCCTTCAAACCAAGGGCCACCTCTAGTAAAATGTACATTCTTTGCTTCTATATAGTCAGGTGAATGTCCGTCTAACCAATTCCATTCTTCAGGAAGCATTCCAATTTGTTCATCCTTCAACCATTGAAAGTTATGTAACCACCATCCATCCTTAGTATTAATATCATCTAGCGTTAATGTCTTATGGGCCGGATGGCTACAGTCCCATAGCATAAAACTTGACCAGTTTTTCCTAGAGTACTTAACCTGTTCTTGATCATCCATCTTTTTAGTATCGTCAGGATTATAGTTATGGTGAACACAATACATAGCCTTACGTTCGGTATTCATAGAAAAGTCTGATGAATTCGGATAGTCAAATACAGAAGCTATATCAGAACGGATTAACATATCACAATCCATAAAGATTGAATAGCCAGAATGTCTAGATAGAAAAGGTACAAGAAATCTAGTAAAGCTAAAATCTGTAGAGAAGGGTCTTCCATCCAAGACATCTTTCTTCTGTCCATTAGTAACAGTGTAATGCCTTCTATAAAAATTTATAGCTCTCATCTGTCCTTCTTTAATAGGGATTATATTAATTGGTATAGTGCAATAATCTAAAATAGATTCAACTAAAACATCATAAGCTTTCTGTTCTCGTTGATCCCAACCAATAAATACATTAGGAAACTCATTCATTTATTGTTGCCTCATATGCTGTTCCAATTTCTTGAAAATTTATAGGGGTATCTTTAAAAATTTTTAACCATCCCTTTCTATTGCTAAAAAATTCTACACAACTACACTCATTCAGCATAGCATAATCTCTTAAAGATTTAACTAACGGCATCTTCCAATCCAAAAGATTATTATTTTTTGCTCCCATATATCCCCAGAATAAACTTTTCTTATCAGGGTATTCAATAACATTAGTGCAATAAGCTGCTTCAATAATATTATTATTTCTGTAAACCCATGCTTGCAATAGATTATTGTCTAGTTTATAACGAACTAACTCTAGAGAATCTCTTCCTTTACCTTGATTGTTTATAACTTTATTAAACAGAGGGGATATATCAGACCAAAAGAAAGGAATGATCTCGGTGTCTAGCTTAATAAATTTAGTCATCAATATCCCCTTGTTCTTTGTTCTGTAATTATTTTACCTGTATAGGAATGTTCTTTGGTTTTAATTCTTCAGGTAAAACGTGTTTAATTTCAATAACCAGTAGCCCATTCTTTAGTATTGCACTCTCCACTGTATGGTGAGGAGAAAGAATAAAACCTTTACTAAAATTTTTAGATGAGATACCTTGATGATACATGCTGTCAGGTTTAGCAGCACTCCACCTACCTGTTATGGTAAGCTTAGAATTTTCCACAGAGACAGAAATGTTTTTGCTTTCCCATCCTGCAAGAGCAAGTTCAATTGTATAGTTTTTATTCTGTTCATTAATGTTGTGAGGAGGATAAGAATTATCTTCATATGCTATGTTAGTCATGGCTTGTACTAGCTCACCCATTCCTAACATTCTATCTCTATTCCATTTTGCCATCATAGTATATACTCCCTTTCAGCGAGTTGTAAGAGGCCCAAGAACGGCACCTCAGTGATTATGTGTTATAGCACAGTTACTTTAATAAGTCAACTGTTTATTTGGCACTCTCGGCAGGACTCGAACCTGCA
>TARA_R110002073_G_scaffold69794_1_pt1 | contig 11325 bp, 5 predicted proteins | sample TARA_R110002073 | Tara Oceans TARA_R110002073 (sample SAMEA4397174) | marine metagenome | biome: Polar Biome; feature: [DCM] deep chlorophyll maximum layer (ENVO:01000326); material: water (ENVO:00002006), including particulate matter (ENVO:01000060) such as... | depth 40 m
GTCATATCTGCTTTTACTAGTTCCTTCAGGTACTAAGGCTTTTATTTCATTACCAAGTTCTTTATTAGCTTTACTAAAAGATGTGCTTGATTCTTTTGAAACGGTTTCACCGGAGTCTTTTGTAACGCCTTTTATTAAATCCCCTTTCTTGGCTTTTTTAATATCAGCCACCGTAAGACTTCCATCTTTTATTTTTTTACCTACACCAACAACAAAGTTGTATATGTCTTGCTCTCCCTTGAAATCAAAGTTGTAGTCTCCGCTAAACTGTTTTTGAATCATAACACCGAAAAGACCAGATATACCTTTTGCTTTTTGAACGTTAGTAACCTTACCTTCACTAACATATTCTAGAAACCTAGATATAACTTCAGCTGGCACTATGTTCCCAGAGTCGTCGTCTACACCGTCTTTTAAAAGACTTTCGTATACTTTCTTATCAGTCTTCTTTAGTGTTGATAATATTTGATCACTAACTTGTTTGAAAGCAGCGTTGTTCTCGTTATTACCTAGTAAATTCCAAAAAGCTTTATGACCAATTTCATGTACTTTCGTGTATTTTCTTTGGTTTGCTACCTGGTTATCAACAACAGCAACTTGAGTTCCTGTAGATTTATTAGCATACCCATCATTACCATTTTTTAAACCTATTATTATTTCAGCTTTAGCTTCTGGTGATAAATCTTTTACATTATCTAGATCAGCTATGGCTTCATCAACGGTTTCAAAAGATTTAAAGCTCTTGAATACTCCAGAATTTTTTCTACCTAGCTTAGCGTTTTCTGCTCTAACAATATCTCCGAAATACAAGTCGTAAGCTCTGTTATCTACATCTAAGTCATTTGGTTTTTTACCATTTCTTTCACCAGTTAGTTCTTGAGTTGCTTGATCTACATACTGATCGTACTTAAAAGGCTCTAGAGCTTTAAATGCGTTGAATTCTGTTTCGTTTTTTAATAAAGATGAGTGACTTAAAGCTTTGTCTTTAAGTGATTTAAGTGCGTTGAAATCAGCGAGCAAAGGTTTTATCTGAGCGTTCTTTTCTTCAGTAGATAGATCCTTAGACTCAGATATAGCTTTAGCTTTGTTCTGCAAAGTAGCTAACCTGCTTGTTATTTCAACAATCTTCTCTGCTCCTCCAGATGTTAGGTTGTTGTTTATTAAAGATTCTTGTTTAGCTACAGCTTCGTTTAGCTTAGTAAAACTGTCAGACATAGATTCTTCGATGATCTTCATTTCACCTTCCGTTTGAGCTGTCGACCATCGTTTAGATAGAGCATCGATATCAGACTGTATACTTCTAATATCACTGAGAGCAGCGTAATTAGACATATTAGAGTAGTATAAACCTCTAAAATAAGGAACTCCACCCATTAACGTTGACATACCAAAACCACTGAAAGCGGCGTGCGCCATATTTTCAGTAAAAGGTTTACCGTCTATTAAGTTCTGGCCGCCAGTGGTAAGAGCTTCTGCTCCAGCCTCTACAATAACGTCGGCTCCGAAGCCTTTACCTTGTTCTATACCCCATGTTTTAGCACTGTTCTCTAAAAGAGTCTCAGCAGCTTCTTTACCACCGCTAATAAATCTTGTTTTCGCGTTGCGTAAAACTCTAGTGCCTGACACTGCGGATAAAGAACCTTCTAACGCTCCATAGCCAAGAGATTTTAACCAAATATCACTATTACTATATTTTTCTCCATCTGCTAGGTTAATGTTTTCGAAACCTAACTCATTCATTTTACTACCCATAGTAGAAGCTCCAATCACCCAAGGAGCAGCTGTTCCACCAGAAGCTACTATAGCTGCTATAATTGGTATCTGCGTAGCGGTTTCTTGTAAAGCAAACTGCATAAAACTACTACCACTTTCAAAAGCATCATCAAAGCTTACGCTTCTTGCATACGTTTCTCTATCTTTGTTTGAAAACTCAGTCCATTTAGCACCAAGCCTCTCAAATTTTGGAGAAAAAGCACCTTCAAAATCACCGCTTGCAGCATCTTCAATTCTTTCAATTAACGTAAAAGGATTAACTTCTGCAACTATTCTTCCAGCACCTACCACTAAATCAGCGGCACCTAAAAGAACTGAATTAGCTGCTTGGTCCCACATGTTGTAGTTTTTACCCGCTGCTATTAAAGATAAATCATCATCCCCTATTGCAGAGGCTAAGTCACTTTGTTCCTTTAATCTATCGTTTATCAATAAACTACCTGCAGTAGAAGCATCTCTACTAGCTTGCATTATCTTGTAATAATTACTAGATATAATATTCCCGTTCTTCAGCTGCACTTGAGACTTATCTGACATATCAAGATTTAAACCTAGCTTTTTTGCTATCTTTAATACTTTGTTTTGATTAGAAGGGTTTACAACGATTCCATCCCCGTTTTTGCTATAAGCTTTTTTAACGTTATCAAAAAGAAACTCAGTGTCACTATCAGTTGAACGAGTTTGGCTTATTATTGTGTTAGTTATGTCTAAATTCTTGTTGAAGTTTTCAGTTTTCTTATTTTTAGAAGCAACTCCCCCAGCGTACATTACACTAGCGCTTATTTCCCCTCTTTTTACAGCTAAATCTCTAGTGGTGTATTTTAGCTCAGCTAGTTTTTGTTGATAGTCTTGCTGACGCACTACGTCTCTAGCTGCTTTATCTAATTCATCACTAGATATTGTTGGACTCTTTTTACGTATTATATCCTTAGCATCATTTAATTTCTTTTGCAAAGCGTCTCTAGCTGATAACTGGCTATAGGTTGCACCCGCACCTTGAGCATACATAGCGCGAGCACTGGCATATTTTTCAGCTGATGTCTTAGGCTCGTTAGCTTTATCTATTATCTCGAAATAGTTTGGGTTGTTTAAAGTTTCTTGCTTAATAACTTCTTCACCTTGTTTTATGCGTGTATTAGAATCTTCCCAAGCGTCATAAGCTTTCTCAGCCTGCCTATTGTTTCTACTCCAGTCGTAGGTATTTACTGTATCTTTATTTTCTTTTATAAAGTTTTTTAGGTCAGTTAGGTTTTTTTCAGCAACCCCACCTTCAACCTCTAGAGGTATATCTATAGCTTTATAACTAGAACTACCTTTCTCACCCACGGAAACCGTCATAGCATCCATATCAACATTAGGCATGCCTGTAAAAAGATTTAATCCTACTGTAGATGTTTCTTCGAAGTTAATGCCACTACCTTTAAACATTTCGCTAAAAATAGGTACAGCTTGCTCTTCCTCTTTTTGAAACACATCTATACCGACTGAGTCGTCGGTCTCGAATTTACCACTTTCTTTCTTATAATCTACACCGTCAAGTGTTTTTAATAAGTCGTCGATAGTAGCGCTAGAGTCTTTTTTATCGTGCTGTTTGTCTACTTTTTCTTGTTCAGAACCTTTGTATGGAGCATTTTCTTCAAAAAACTCACTGTTCTTTATCTGAGAAGCATAGTCTGGTTTTTTAGGATCAGGACTTTGAGAATCCGAAGAAGTAACTTCCGATGCTAAACCCGTATCTACTGCTTGGTTTTCTGCTGTTACAGGTGCAGTTTCCGTTGCAACAGCCTCTGTCTTTGCTAGATCTTCAGACTTGTAGTTTTCAATAACAATTCTAATGTTTTCTTCAGATTCACCAGCGGCGATCATTGCTTTAACAATATCTTCTAATTTATCCATTTGTTATTATTGTTTTTTGTATTGTTCCATTAATTTTTTATACTTTTCTTTATCAGTGAGATTTTCATAATCGTCATCTTCAGCAGTGTCTGATCCTTGAGCAGCTTTTAATAAAATTCCTTTTACTTTTTCACTAGTAGACCCTTTATCTATTACGTATTCTTGTCTAGGGTTGTTTAATGATTTTACGATTATTTTGTCCACTTCACCCTTTTCGTCTTCAATTCTTTCAACTGTTATACCCAACTCTCCTCTACCAGCAAATGATAATATTCTATCGTATTGAGATTCTGTATCATATCCTTTAGCTCCAAAGTTTAAGTCATCTGTACTAGATGTAATTGCTTTTTTAGCTAACTTATATTTTTTAGCCATAGCAGCCTCTTTAATTTCAGTAGCATTAGGTTTACTCTCTTCAGGTGCGCCAACTCCAGCGTATTGAATGTTGGCTAAAAGTTCTTGACCTTCAGTGTCGAGAGCGTTTTTAGCAAGAGCTTTAGCTATATCAACTACCTCTTGTCTTGGCACCATTAAACCTTCTTCGTTTTCTACATATTTCTCCTCATCAGTATATGAAGAGGTGATAAATTCCTTTGATCTAGGAGTGATACCAGCTCTATTATTATTCCAAACAATACCTTCAGCCGCTGACATTCCCATTACGGTAGCTAAAGCATCGGCATATAGAGCTTTTTCAACCGCTTCTCTTGTTGGTTGTCTTGACCATTTTGTAGTATTGGTACCTTTTTCTACTTTAGAAGTAGCTTTAGCCCCTATAAAAACATCACTATTACCTTTCTCTAGCTTCATCATTTTCAATAGATTTGCAGTCATATCTACCCTAGATTGCTTTGTTTCAGGCACAGTGTCTAGCTCGATGTCAACACCTTTAGATGAAATTTCAGTCACTAATTCTTCACCCCCCTCACCTTTCCAGTAAGCTTTCAGACTGGCGACTCCTGAATAAGGATCAACAGTGCCTTCGCTTCTACCATTTCTACCTGAATAGAATATACTAAGACCTTTTATTTTATTAGCATTTGTTATACTCCATCTATTTAAACCACCCTCGGAACCTGCTTGTTTTGCTGTGACTGATTCAAAGGTTTCTTTATAACTGACTACGTTTGACATTGCTCCCATCAACACAGGTTTAAGGTTTCTAGTATTAGTCATAACCTTTTTATCGTCTTCAGTTCGTTGACCTGGCTTTAAGCCCGTGGCAGATGCATTAGCTTTTAAAAGAGGTTCAAGATTCCACTCAGTATCTGTACCTGACTCTACGTTAGACTGCACGGCGGCATCACGAGCAGCTTGATCTTGCTTTTCGATTTTCTGTACAACTAAAGATTGTTCTTTTTCTGCTTTTTCTGATTCTTTTATTATTCTTGCTGTGTCTGCATTTATAACACCTGTAAATGTTTTTGCTAAAGACTGTTGCATATTTCTAAAATGCTGCCCTGATTGTGTGTCTACTATTCTTGCTGGGTTTCTATAGCTCATTCTTATCCTTTATTAATTTTTGCAACCTCAATCGCATTTTGATTATTCATATAAGCACCGGCTACGCTACCAACACCACTAATCATACCTGTCATAGCACTGTTTGCGTCTGCGTTTGCTTGCATTTCTTGAGCAGCAGCGTTATCCATCTGTGTAGCAACTCTATCCATTTGAGCAACCTCTCTTGTTTCCGTAGCGTTGAACTGAAATATATTACCTTGTGCATCAACACTTTGCATTCTTTGCTTTTCAGCCGTCTGTCTTTGTTGTAGGTTTTGCTCACCTTGAGCTTTTAGTTTTTCGTTAGCTGCTTCTTGTTGTTCTATGTTAGCTGAAACACCTTTCTTAGACTGTAAGGCTGCTTGAGCTAAAGCCGTCGCACCACCTGCACTTGCGCCTGTAGCTCTAATTGTATCTAGTGTATTAGCTAATGATATGTCAGCTTCTTCAGCTTGCATTTCTGCCGCTTGTGTAGCAACTCCTAGTTGTGCGTATGGGTTAGACATACTAGAGCTAAGATCTTCAGAGTTTTCGTAAGGGTTTTTTATTTCCTGTCTACTGTTTTCAAGTGAAGTTAGTTTAGCTTGAAAAGCTCTTTGCTTGGCAGCTGCTGCTTTAGCTTTACGCCTAGCTGAGCCCATACCTAGTAAGCCTCCTAGTATTTGCACGCCTGCTCCTAATAATGCTACTGACATAGTTTGTTATTTTTTATATTCATATTTTCTATATTTTTAATAAGATGATTCTGAGTAGTTCGAGGATACAGCAAATAGTTCTTTTGACCCACCAACATCTGTAGTGTTATCAGTAGAAACTTTAACCGTACAGTAGAAACCTTTTATACCTGACATGCTGTTTCCCCATACAACCTCTGCTTCTCTTGCGCTAGTGTTGTTTATTAAATTTGCATGATACTTATTTTCTTTTCTATCAAACCCAGCTCTTTTAATTACACCACCTTCTGTATATTTACCACCATCATAACTATAAACTAATTTAGTTGAATCACTAAATAAGTGTGGTGAAAAAGAATCGTAACCTGTAGCGTCAGACGTGAAAGAGTTAACTTGCCATCCATTACTACCTTCATAGCTAACAGTTTTAAATACTTTAGACATGCTAACACTAGGGTTAAACACAAATGTAACAGAAGCAGGCGTAGTAGCGCCGTAGAAGCTACCTCTATCTACGTTATCATCATAGTGAAGCCATAAGTCACCATCTTTCATAGTATATAAATTGTTTCTTAAGCTAAAAATATGATCTGGCTTATATGAAAAGAAACTAGTCCAACCTCTAACAGACTCGTCAAACGATAGAGTGTTGTAAGTAGTTACTGGATTTATTAAATTTGTTTGTGACGATAATACATATTGCTTATTGTGTATGTCCCATCCACCAAGTAAAGTTCCTCGAAGTGTTCCTGAGTCAATGTTGTTAAACTCATCTCTAAAATAGTCATACATACCATAGTTTGAGATCTCAGTTAAACCATCCATAGATAACCTAAGCACAGCATTTCTGTCTTTGTCGGTAAAGTATTTTCTATATCCATAAACAGCAAAACTACCAGGGTCTCTACTTATACCAAAGTTCCCTCCATAAGGTTGTATTGTACCCATCGTTGTATTAACATTGGATATGCTGCTGCTTCCTTCTGCGGTATATATAGCGTCTTTGTCAATTAAAGCTCTAGATACTTTAGCTTCTTGAAATATTATTAAGTTAGTGTCTTCTGCATATAGTTTTTGAATACTACCATTAGCAGGATCTGCTGACTTAGTTATAGACTCAGCTACTGAAAACACGTTTGTATCGTTTATACCTGTTCTGCTGTTAAATATACCAGAGTATATGAGAGAATTACTTCTTAAAGACGCATTAGGTTCTTCTTCTACTAAATAAGCTCTAACACCGTAATCAACATTGGTGTTATTGTATCCACCTCTTATCCTTGCTTCTTCTATAGCCCAGTTAGATCCACCAATACTAGTTGTATTAACTGGGTAACCTCCTATATCAGTAGGTACACCCAACGACCCGTTCCACAATGGAACATTTTCGGGAATGGTTGTATTTACTTTTTTTAACACAAAGCTATTGAAATACTTTACTTCTATTATCGCCCCCATATAATTATCACTTATTTTATTTTTTTATTACAATCATCAAGTATCAACTTAGGTATATACGTATGAGTTCTATTTTTATGCTTTTCATATGGAAATGTTAAAGTTCTCCAATATAGTTTACCTATCCATTCTCCAGGCCAAGGGTGAGCATTTTTGTCCCATCTATCGTATGATTTAGCGGCTCTAATAGTTATTGGCTTAGCAAGCTCCGCTCCGCTATATGGTTCTTTTTCACCTATATAATATAAATCAAATGGCCCTAGCTCTCTAGCCGCTTGACAGTTGTTAAACAACAGTTCTTCGTTTATCTTTCCAACGATACATATATCTATGTCTTTAGTTTCCCAATCTTCTAAACATCCACCAACTAAATATAGCTTAAAGCCCGACCAGTTTAGCTTTAGTAGCTTGTCAATAAAGTAAGAAACCTCTTTGTTGTTTAAATACATTATATTATAGTAAAATCTACATTTGTTATATCTATAGTTGTTCCAGAGTAACTTGCTTGAGAAGAACCCAAAACACAACTTGTCCAGTGATTAGTAACTGCTGCAGCGTCACTATCGTAATACCAGCTACCAGTACAACCAGTGCCTCCTTTATTTGCTCCGGTGTAGTTTATTTGTTTAGTACTACCACCTAAACTGTTCCACGTGTTAGCGTATATGTACCATCCATTTCTTGTTCCTTCTGTCCAACCAGAAACTCCTATTATACAATAGTAATAATCAACTGGGTCAGAACCGCCTATATTTGTTCTAGCTCTCCATTCTACTACTGAAGTTACATTAGCTAAGAAGTTAATGTCAAAACCAATAGTGTCTGTAGATCCTCCAGCGTCAGTTACTCTTATTTGCAATGGATAATTAGTAGCTGGTATAGTCGAAGGATAATCATTATATAGTGTACATGTATCTGTATTAGAATTACCTAAAGAAAAATACCCGTCATCATTGCCAGACATTATATCCCAGTCAAGTCCATTTTTATTTTTTAATATAGTAGCATTTCCAAAAGCACCGTTCTTAGCGGACAGGTCATATATAAAGGTTGCATTCGTACCTCTATCCATATCTATATCTATACCACCGTTTGAAGTTATAATAGGTACTATGTTAGTTAAGTTGGCTTGTTTTTCAAACACTTCAACGTCGTTTCCATTAACATACACGTTAAAGAAAAATGTGAAGTTCCTTAAACCCGCATTATCACCAAAGTACACGCTATCTATAAAATCTTGAGTTACAGTTATATTGTAGTTCTGTAGATTAGCATCTACCTTTACCAAAGTAAACAGGTTAGGAACAAACTGAGGAGTTGACTGATTGTCTTTTACCGTCATGGTAATGTCTTGATCAAAATCACCAGCAGGTATGTTAGTACCTAGTACATCAGCTATAGTGAAATCGCTTTGCAGTATATAACTTCCAGCGGTGCTTATAGCTTCGTTGAACGGTGTTAGATTAAAGTCACTTATAAAAGCAGCTCCATTGTCTTGAGTAAGTATAGCTGTGTTTAGCTCTGATATCAAACCAGTGGTGGATGTTTCCCAGAATATATCTAATCTTGATTCTACTGGTTTTGTTTCAAATACAGCTAAACTACTAATAGGTATATAATCACTTTGAACTAATGTATTTACAACACCAAACTGCTCTTCTGAAGCTTGAGAAGTTGTTATTCTAGCTATAAAAGGATCTGAATCCGACTTGTAGAAAGAACTAAACGGGTTTGTTAAGTTAGTTATAGGTACAGTGTTACCGCCTTGCTTGTACTCTGCCACATCAAACAAGTTAAAAAGATCTTCTATGGAAGATGTTGTAAAAGAAGTTCTTCCTGGGTAAAATTGTTGGCTAGAAGTATTTACATTTCCTACTACGCTGGTTTGCACGTTTTCAACTCTACCGTAAAGCTCTACTGAACTTCTAAAAGATTTATCTTGAGGTCCTACTTCTGAAAGATCTCTAGGTATCTTATTAATGTTGTCATTTAACAAAGAAATGAAAGAAGTGTTCTTATCCGCGACAGCAGATCCACCAGAGTAGTCGTAAGGTAAACCTAGCATTGACCCAGCGGTATATACGTTGTAATACTCTTGCTGTGTTTGCTTAACCACTACTTTATATGAATACCATCCTAAAGGATTGTAAGTACCGCTTGTAGAATCTCCGTTATATAGACCTGGTCCATCAACACCGTTTATAGTAGAATTAAATACAACTTTCAAAGAATTACCAACCCAGTTTTCAGGAGCTATATCACCAGCGTCGTAAGGTGAGTATAACGTAGAACCTGAAAATAATGTCGAAGACCCCACTGGCCCGACTGATAGCGAGGTAGTAGAATTTGATAATATAGTTGTAGACTGTCTACCAAATTTATCTGCTAAAACAATTCCTACTTGATATGTTCTGTTTGTTTTTAAAGAGCTGTTAGGGTACTCTACTTTACTAGTCGTATCAGAAACTGATCCAGTACTTGAAAAATCAGACTTAGAAGTTGCTGCTACATTGTAGTTTAAGAAAGCAGGTGGAGTATGTTTATCTTGATAATTACCATAAACAACTCTATTACTTATAACTTCCTGGCTAAAAGCTTTTACAGGTATTTTGTCATAAACTCTTGTAGTGTCTTTAGCTGGTAATGTTTTATACGGTTTCTGTGACTGGTAAGAGTATTCATAAATGTCTCCTACTATAGCTAAAAAATCAGAGCTGTTTGTAGGTATCGTCTCAACCACTTGAATAGCTAAGCCGTCAGATTCTTTGTAAAGGATATCTATATCAGTAACATGCAAATTACTTGTAAGGGCATTTGCGTTTGTGGGTAAAGGTATTCTTAAGTCTATCTTGTTGACTTTATTTTCCATAAAATCAAGTACAGTAGATGAATACGCTTGTTGCATATCTCCTAGCTCAACTGTTTCGTTCAAAAAGTAACCATCTTGCTTGGGTATAAAGCACGGTTGCGTAAATGGCGCCATTAGAGAATACTCTCCATCATCAAACTTAAATCTGTAACTAAATCTAACGAATTTGTCCTCTAAAAACCTAGGGTCTCCATTATAGCCGTTTATATAATAAGGGTTAGCGTTAAATATTAGTTCAGTGTTAATAGGTATATCAGCCACTTGATTCAAATCCATAGTGTTGGCAGCAGCATCGTAAGATAAAACCGTTGGAAATATATCTACTCCTTGGTATTGCACTGGAACTATATCACCTGAGCTATTAACTCTTTTAACAGTCATACCTAGAACAGGTATTAACGGGTAGTAAGGTATTTGTATTTGACTTATAGGTATTATAACCGTACCACCAGAAGTAGCCGCTGTAGTAATACATGATCCACCGTTGGGCATGAATTTAGTCACAACATCTTTCATTGTGGTTTCATAGTTTCCAGCAGATAACGTGCTAGCTTCAAAAAGCTCTATAGTTTTGTAAGGATTGTATTTAGCAACTGATAACTGATCTTCAGTAGTGTAGTAACCTACCGTAGCAGCGTCTATTACGTTTATTTTTCTAGGTTGATTTCTATTATCTGTCCAGAACAATAAGCTCTCTAATAAATTAACTCCATAAATAGGGTTTAACTTAGAGAAGTTTAAGAAAGCTCCTTCAACTAGCTTTGTTTTGACGTTAGTTACAGGATTATATTTATATATGAAATGATTAGATCCAGCACCGGTAGGTATATAGCTAGAATCATTGTTGTCTGTTATAAAAACATATATTTCATTATTAGCTTCGTCAACTAGGTAGCCTATAGATGATATATTAGCTACGTCTGATTCAAATTGCTGTTTTATTGAGTTACCTAAAGCATTTTCTAAAGCTCCAACGTCTGAACCTTCTGACTTACTAACTTGAGCATTTACAGCGTTTCTGTATTCTCCAGATGGTATGAGTCTATCATCTAGGTCTTTGTTCATTTTAGACTTTATAAAAGCATTCTTAACCTCAGCCATATTATTTTATGATTTTATCCATTTAGATTTACCTCTCATTACTTGAGATAT
>TARA_R110002073_G_scaffold67142_1_pt1 | contig 11314 bp, 10 predicted proteins | sample TARA_R110002073 | Tara Oceans TARA_R110002073 (sample SAMEA4397174) | marine metagenome | biome: Polar Biome; feature: [DCM] deep chlorophyll maximum layer (ENVO:01000326); material: water (ENVO:00002006), including particulate matter (ENVO:01000060) such as... | depth 40 m
TGCTTAGTTTACCAAGTTTATCTCTACGGTTTCTTCAGCATAGCTCAGTTGTCTGACTTGACCCTCAATACTTCGCTATTAGCTTGCTTAATTTGATTAAGAATACTGTGATACCTATACCAAGATGTATAAGGTCCAGAACACAATAATGGACATTCTACCTTGGAAGTATATGGCGCCACTTCATTTTTAAAAGCTTTTAACTCCACATTACCATCAGTAGAAGTTATATTTATATTACCTTCTTTTTTTGTATAATCTACTGGTTTAGCGATGCCCATAAGTTCTGGAATGCCTGCAAACATATCATAAACTGGATATTTGCGTTGTATTATACTTCCTTCAATCAGTACCTCTTTGCCAGTTAGATTAATGTTACCATCAGTAGTTAAATTAACCCTATTTGTATTGAAAACGCTACCGTTTTGCTCTGGGTGTCCTTTTAGCCAAAGTCTACCATTACTAGAGTTCAGAGATAAATTTCCAGTTGTATTAAAAATTACTAGCTTAGGATCGATGGTTAGATTTGATTTACTACTAACAGTTAGGTCTCCATTAAGAGTATTCATTGAATTACCCTCCAAGGACTTTTCTGTATTTGCAGCAAGTTCTGCATTACCAATAGTATTCAATCTACTATTAATATTAAAAGCAATATCAGCATCAGAATTTATTATGACAGCCCCACCTGAAACACTCGTATTTTGATGGCTTTGAGTAGCATTACTGTCAATAGAGACTATTTGACCTGCTTTTAGCGTGGTATTACCCACTGTATGAGTGAGAGCTGTATTGCTATTTGCAGTACGAGCACCGTTAAAGACAAGCTGATTGCCACTATTAATGTTTAGGTGCTTATCAGCATCTACGGTACTGTTGTTGACCCGCATGAGATTGCCAGACTTCAAACTGGTTGAGCCCGTTGATTTAGTTTGACTGTCTATGACAGTAAGATAATTGGCAGCATCAACGATGATACCGTTACTGTTATCATTAGTGCCGTTAGTAGATAGTGTGTTCTTAATCAACGTGATGTCACCGTCACCAAAGGTATTATTAATACCAGCAGTGTTTTTTAGCGTACTAGCAGTATTGGTCTTTAGTACAATGCCTTGAGACTGAATATCATTATTGGTCAGCGTCAGGCTTTTATCACTGCGCATGACGGTATTACCAGTGCTATTTAGCGTGCTATTAATAACGCTAGTATTTACTTTTGAAGATATACTAGTGCCACCTATCTGTGCAATCTCTTTAGCAGCCGTCGTCAAATCATTGATTGTGGTATTCGCCCCTGACTCGATAACTATGTTATCTGCTTTAAGGTTACTTGCTGTAATACCCACGTTATTACCAGCTGCCAAGATAGTGCTGTTGGCATTAGTGGTTAGCTTATTGACGTTTAGGGCTGATTGATTGGCGATAGCCGATACCGCGCCTTTAGTGCTATTAAGAGTGCTGTTGGTGATCGTAGTGGCTTTGCCTTGACTTGTGATATAGATACCGTCATTAGCATTGGCAGTGCTATTTAAGACGGTCGCTTGTTTGCCTTTAATCGTCAGCTGCTTACCGATTGTGATAGGCTGAATACTGTCTTTTAGGTACGCCAGCTCTCCCGCTTGCACAATAGCGTCGTTAGTAACGTTAATGCTACCGCTGTTGTCGATAAGAGCATTACCACTTGCTTGTAAGATAAGATTCTCAGCTTTTGATATAGTGGTGCCTGAGCTAACGGTGGCATTACGATTAGCACTAATGGTCAAGTTTTTTACAGCACTTACTTTACTGTTGTTACTAACGGTCGTATCAGCGGTACGAGAATTGATATAGACATCACCGCTCCCAGCGACCGTCGCATTGTCAACCGTAGTACCACTTTTTGAGCTAATGTTTAATGCGGCAACGCCTACACTAGTGCTACTAGTGTCCAAAAGACGTACATAACGATCGGCATCAATAGAGACCCCACCGTTTGATGCGATAGCGCTTTTGCTATCGACTATCGTATCTAGGGTTGAATGCGTATAGATATTAGTTTGATCATCAACATTTTTATTACGAATATCCGAGATGTTTGATACTTTTAGACTACCCCCAGCATCGATATTTATGATATCTGGCATCAATTGTACAGCTGCTCCTGCACTATTCTTTCTAATAAGGCCTTTATTAAGGGTAATATCCTTATCAGCTTGAATATCGATCATGCCATAACTACTAATATTACCACTGTGCTCAACAGTTCCTGTAGTGCCTGTGGCATTTATACTCAATAAGCTAGTTTGAGCTTTAGTGGTCTGTATAGCGCTTGTGTTCTCAATCTTGCCTGAGTTGGTCAGTACAATTTGCTGAGTAGCTTGTATATTACCAGCATTTCTAACACCCAAGCCGTTCTCTGTACCGACAAGGTTAATAGAATTTGCGTAGATACCACCAAGCGCACTGACGTCGACTGCCAAGATTGGGGCAGTTCCTGTCCCGGTGATCTTAGTCGCTGCGCCCGTATCATAATCAACAGTGTTACTACCACTAACGATATTAATATCTTGATTTGCATGAATCTGACCGTTGATTGTCACGGCCCTTGCTAGGACATCCACATAGTTGGCTTGGTTTTTATTTTTACCATCGTAGAGATCACCACCGAGTGCATTGCCTGTCACCGCATTATCAAATTGAACCTGTCCTTGCTTGACATCAAATCCTGTTAGATTACCAGCACTATCGATTTTAGGCGTACCAGTTGTTAGTGTTGCTTGATTGGCATTGATGAATCCGCCGCCTTGGATTTGTAGTCCTGAAGGGCTTGCGATAATGACATCAGCTCGCTGACCTGCGATTTCAAGGTTGCCTTGGAACTTGGCTGGTGCATTGCTGCGGACTTCATTTAAAATAGTATTGGCAACGCCTTGTGCCAGATATTGGTTACCAGCAATATTACCAGCTAAGTGAGTATTAGCAGCGCCTATACTGTTGTTCAATATAGCGCCATTAGACCCGATATCGAATTGGTTGTACGTATTGTGCGATAAACCATTACTGTTAGGGGTGCGGATATTAACAATAGGCGTACCATTGGCTGCTTTTAAAAGCGCCGCTCGTTGGGCAGCTGACACACTGCTAGCTGTATTTTGTATTTGACTGTTGGCAGCCTGAACCTGAGTATAGATCATACTTTGACAGCATAGAATCGCCATGGCCAAACGATGATAGGAGACGTTGATACCCGAGTGAGACTCTGACTTTGCGGCAGGAGATTTTTTGCTATTACTATTACCTGCTTTTTTATTTTGACTCTTGGTCACTTCACTAACAACCATCATCATGCCACGGGCTTTGTTAAACACTACTCTATAGCATTGCTTATTCATCTCAGGAATCATCCTTGAAAGTTGATAAATGTCAAAAAATGTAAGCAATTGTATCTACAAACTATTGTAAAGACTAGCGTTATTTTATGAATTGATAACTTATTTGAAGATATTAGGAAATTCGCAAATATTGGGCAGAAAATTCTTAAAAAATAGGTATATTTTTATAAGGTATTGATATAGAAATAGTTAATATATTTATATCAATAGTATGTTAATTGACTATCTATTGAAAATAAGATGAGCAGCCGTAGAAGTGAAAAACTATTATGATGATCCACTTAATAAATCGTTTAGAATTTTAAAAATACACAGTCAGCAAAATTCTAGTTATATATCGTGATTCTAAAACCACCAGTAGTATCTTTGTCAATCGAACGAGGTGCCTGCAGCCCTTTACCAACAAAACCGTCTATACTTATATTATTTGCATATAAACGAGCACCGACACTGGTACTCATAAGATAGTTCCCTGCTAAGTATTCGGTACTATCACCACCTACCCAGCCTTGGTCTAGTGTCATATAGGGCATTAAGGTAACTTGTCCTGTGAGTGGTACGATCCGAGCCATTTCTTGCTGTAGCAACATACCGTTTTCGCCTGATAAGCTTTGCTCATCGCTCAGTCCCTTAGTAGTGTATCGTCCACCAACTATAAATCGATCTTGAGGCGTTAATGATTGAGGACTATATTGTCCACGCCATTGAAGCGCATACTGGTAGGAGGATTTATCTATGTTGAATGGGTGTCTTAAGCTTACCTGCGCACTCCAGATGCTTGGTTGAGATTCAGCCTCGCTGATAAAACTCTCAGGTGCTTTTATAGCTGAGAACGCTCCCGTACCTTTTTGATACTGCAAGCTTGCCGTTATATCTCCTAAAGATGTTTGGCGCTGGTGCTCAATACCTGCTTTCCATCCAGAAGTACGACGTCTTTGTACTTCAATTTCTTGATCGTCAAAGTAATTTTTTGAGTTTTTATGATAACCCTCTAAGCTGGCACTAGTTTTAGAGTAATGATCTCTATGGATCAGCCTTTGTAGCTCAACTGAGCTTTGATTAGATTTACCCTTATAAATAATGTCTTGATTTAGACCAGCCAAAGTTTGATTAAAGTCATAATCACTGTAGAGCAATTGCAATTGCCATTTTTTATAAGGATAACGATAATTAACATATAAACTATTATTATTAGAAAGCTTGTCTGTATTGTTCCAAGGATCAATAGAGTGAGTATAAGACAGGCTTAACGCATCATTGGCACTCAAAGGGTTATCGATGCTAGTGGTCACTGTGCCTTGGTATTTTCCAGTGTCCGTGCTTCCTGAGTCATCTATACTAAGTTGCCATTGTATGGGCGTGGTGCGTTTTTGCGCGACGACCAAATCACTACTACCGTATTGCTCATTATCAATCGTACTAACACTTGGTATGATATCGATGTTGGTGATTGCCGATTGAGGCAATCGAAAGTTCTCTAAGCTGGTTTCAATATCTCTTAGATTGATGAGATCGCCTTCTGAAAGCGTGAGCGCATTGCTAATATTCGTTTTTGGGTGACCGTCTTCAGATCGCCATACCTTATGGAGTCGCCCTGGTATGATCGTGATATTAAGCACACCACTCGTCAAGTCTTGAGGCTCAATAGCCGCTTGAGTGGTGATAAAACCTTGCTCGATTAGCTCATTTTGTACGTTACGCATCGCATAATTTAAGCCCTTCTGACCAATACAATGACCTAGTATGGATCCTTGTTCATATTTTATAGGACCTAAAATAGTAGAGAATTCTCTTTTGAGTCTAGGGTCGTCAGACAATTGTAGATTAACCTGATAGATATTAAAGCAAGGGCTTTCACCAAGTGGTGGTTGTTTCAAGCTAGTATCTGGCGTCGATTCACTTAGATTCACAAAAGGCTTGGAGGTTTTATCTTCGAAACTCTCAAGTCGCTGTTGATATTGATTGTATTGCTGCTGCTCTATTTGATTTAGATCGGCTTGAGCATAGACGTGACCAGTAAGACCACCTAGGCTGCATAATTGGATACTGGTTATCAAAACAGGTTTTAGATGATTCGCAAATGACATGATTTTTATCTAGCATAAGAAAAATAAACAATAATTGTATCTTACTTATGCCGCATTTTAACCTTACTATACTAGATTTTTTAAATAAATTTTAATTGACTCTTAGGAGTAAGGTTATCAGATAATCATTTTGTCGATTATAGTGATGATAGAAAGTGATAGTGCTTGCTGTTCCCATAACGGTGGTTATGTCAAGATAGCTTACTTCAGCATGAGGCCTAATATGCAAAAAGTCACTACCAAAATAGATTTGCCAGAAACTAACTGTATCCGATTCGATGAATAAGCTTTAGTCTTTGATAATCTCAAAACTATTTAGAGACCTCAGATGATGCATTTTGCTACGCTGTGGTATTACCCTAATATTTAGCTATGGAGTGCCACATGTTTTTTATACGGAAAGCAGACCAGAACGATGCATCAGATATTGCCCATATACACTTTGAAAGTTGGAATGCTACGTATTCGAGCCTTTTACCCGAAACGTATAAAAACAAAGAAAACAACTTATCTCAAAAAATGGAGATGTGGGGGAAATTATTACCTAGCCCTGGTGTGAACACATGGATAGCATATGATACTGAGAATACCACTGTAGGGTTTATTTCTTACTTTAAAAAAGATCATGAGTGTGAAATAACCACTCTATATCTTCTACCTCAATATCAGAATTTAGGTATAGGCACTAAGTTAATTAATGCAGCTTTAATTGATGCTTTTCAGTGTAATATCTGCTCTAGTCTATCTTTATGGGTTTTACAAACCAATCTATCTGCGATTAGTTTCTATAAAAAATTTGGTTTTGAGTCTGATAGCCAATGTCATGAAGAGCTATACGAGGGCATCAAAATAACAGATGTCAGAATGATAAAATCACTCTAATATCTGCTATCTTGGTGCCTTTTCTTATATTATCTGAGAGTATTGAGTCTCAAACTATTTTGGAACGGTTTAGTGATAGAGTACCCCAGCTCTGGCACTGAAACTAAATAGATTAAGTAAAGCTTATAGCTACCTATTATTAATAAAAACCATAGAAAGAGATTGATATGCCAACCTTTATAGTTGTAGATAATGGAATTGTTAACCTATCGGAAGTTAAACAGATAACTGCGGATAAAAAGCGACTTACAATCACATTTCATTTAGGGTTTTGGAATGGTAATGCGTTCAAAAGATGTACTGATAGCCAGCACTTTGAAGAAGTTTTTGAAAGTATAGTAACTAAGTTAGAAGCTGAGCGTATTTGAATATCTATGGTGAAGTAAATAGATGCTCTCAGTGGTTCAGCTTCCTAAGGAGGGTTTGAAACCAATATTCAAGCAATTAATATTTATATAATTGCTTATAGGTAGTTAATGTCAATTTACATCACATTTTAATTATTGATTAAATTTCGAGGATTTTTGTTTTGCATTAAAAAATAATTTATGTATAAAATATCAACTTATGATGAGTTTTGAGAATGCAGCCATGGAAAATAAGAAGTTTTTTTTACGTGCTTTAGGAGTTAGTAGTCTAATTTTTGTATTGACTGTCCTAGTTGTGGTTAGGTTCTTTTAATACATCCTAGTGGTTGAACTTCTGTATGTATATCCAAACTAGTACTTGTATTAGTGGCTTGTCTTATGATCTAAGCACGCAACAATTATTTGCCATAAGACCTGTTATGGGAATCAATGAATGAGGTTTTTTCATACACTAATTATCTTCTGTCTTCTATCCAGTCTTTTTGAGTTATTTTATATAACACATGTTCGGCGAGTGGATGTGAAAAATCTATAGCGGGATGAAGCCAGTTCTTTCCTGTATCTCTCATGCCTAAACGTTCCATGACTAGCTGTAAACGTCTGTTTGTACAAGAAGTTATTGATACTACTTCCTTAAGCTTTAGTTCTTCGAAGGCAAACTTTAAGGCGGCATTTGCAGCTTCCGTTGCATAGCCATAGCCCCAAAACTTCTTACGTAATCTCCAACCTATTTCAACGCAAGGGTTGAATGGGAAGTCGTATTGGGGTTGGTGTAAGCCCACAAAGCCAATAAACATATCATTATCTTTTAAGCTCGCTGCCCAAAACCCCCAACCTTTTTCCTCTATAAGAGCTTGGCACTTGAGAGCCATAGCATCACTTTCTTTTACTGACAGTAACTTAGGAAAATACTCCATGACCTCTTTATTAGCATTCATTTCAGCAAATGGTTTAAAGTCAGTTTTTTTCCACTGTCTTAAATAAAGGCGGTCTGTTTCTATTATTTTTTGCATATCTACTCTACGTCTTTTAAAAAGTTATTTATAAAAATAAGGGTGGCCTCTTAGTGAAGAGCTGAAATTTTTCTTGTAGGCTAATGGTATTAATAGTTTGGCTAACTGGCATAGCTAGTGATATATTGTCTGGCGTTTTTCCCCAGCTTTATTTTCATATTTGCTAGCAACAGTCTCGAAAATATCAATTATTACCATTTCATATTTACTAGAGAGTATCTTCTAGACAGTGAACATCACACTTGCAAACAATAGAATGGAAATGAACATTAATGTTACGCCGCCGATTTTTGTAATTAAGTATAGGTTATCTTGAGCTTTCCATAGATATCGACTGGCTAAAGCAAATGCTTCTGCGTAGCAAAAATGGATCAGTAAGACCAACAGGCAAAAAGCTGAAGCTAAAATCAGAAATTGAGAAAGATAGGTTTGCTCAGTATCGATAAATTGCGGAAATACAGCCATAAAAAATAAGATAGGTTTTGGGTTGGAAAGAGAGGTTAGCAAACCTTCTTTGAATAACCTACCAGCACTTGTACTACTCACATCTAACGTGTTGCCAGAATCTAGGACAAAAGATTTTCTTTTTCCAAAGGCCATTTTAAAACCCAAGTAAAATATATACATTGCACCCACTAATTGAATGGCCAAGAACATTTTGTTTGATGTGGCGATCACTAGTCCAATACTAGTAGCTGAGACAATAGCCACGCCTAGCATTCCTAGAGAGATACCTAAGATGCCATAAGCGGTCTTTTTTCGACCATGCGTCAGGGAATTTGTAATACTTAGAATGACACCAGGACCTGGACTAGCAATAGTGGCAGAGGCGATAAGGATATATAGGGCAATGTTATTCATTAAAATACGACTACTAGAGTAAGCTTTTGTTGGCATTCTAGCATTTAATTGATATTTTAAACTATACTGATTTTAGAAAGGACAGTCATTCCGAAAAACGAAAGAGCATACCTTAGCGGAACCGCCTAATCAGATAAGTTAGTCGAAAACACATTATTTAATATTGTCTCAAAATAAGCGTTATTACTATCAGAAAATTGAGCAGCATTTTTCAGTATTTGCGTTGCTGGTTGAACTGTATATGGATGTTGAGTGATATTATCATCAGTAATGCCGTTACCATCGTACACCATTCTACCTAAGCTGGTAGGAGTGACTTCAAAGTGACACTGCCAACTAATAATCCAAGTATTTAATGCCTTATGTTTTTCTGTTTGATGTATAAATCCTTGGTTTCCCCAGTATTCTGATTGGGCAACATGAGTGGCACCATTGGGTATATTAAAGCCATCACCATGCCACTGAAAGGTAGTAAATTCGGTTGGTATACCTTTTAATAAAGGATGACTGATTCCAGTTTCCGTCAGTTGAACAGGCAACCAACCAATCTCTCTGATCGCTATTGGAGTTACTGTTGCGCCCAAAGATTCTGCAATAAGCTGTGCACCGAGGCACATACCGATAATGGTTTTTCCTACATTTATAGCCATGTTGACAAAAAATTTCTCTTGAATCAACCAAGGGTATTCATCGGTATCATAAACACCCATAGGCCCACCCATAATGATAAGTGCATCGAAGTTATCAATATCTGGCAGCATTTCGTTCTGATAAAAACGAGTGGTTGTTAAAATGTATTCATTTTTCTTTATCCAGTGCTCAATAGAGCCAAGAACATTAATCTCGTTGTGTAGTAGAGCGTGAATACGTTTAGCCATATTATTTTAAGTGCCTTTGTTGCAGGGAGTTGGGAAATTGCCATAAGTAGAATAATGCAGCAAGTTAAAGGAGTGAAACTTTTAGTATCAGTAGCATTTACCCTAAAATAACCGTAGTTCATTCACTATAATGCACGCTCTTTGAGCTGATAGACGTAGTGATAATATCCAGTACTTAGGCGTAATATAGTATATTAAGTTCAGTAGCAAACTCCCTTGAGAGTGGATAATTAAACAATAACAAAATAGGAAAATAGTATGCTTGTTGGCAAATGTTTATGTGGCGATGTTGAGTTTACATGTAATTTCGAAAGCAACCCTTTAAAGATCTACCAATGTCATTGTTCACTATGTAAAAAACAGACAGGTTCTAGTGCTAATTCAGCTACTATTATTTTAGCTATTAATTTTAAATGGACTCGTGAAGAATCAATAAAAAACTGGCAAAAGGACACAGGTTATAATTCCCACTTTTGTGGTAACTGCGGAAGTCCTGTCCCTAATCTATTCGCCAAAAAATACTATTGGATACCTGTAGGCTTACTCGAATTAAATAATGATAAGGATTTCGTGGAAGTAGCCGGTGATTTTTGCTTGAGCGCAAAGTCCAGCTGGCAAAAAACTAACGAAGATTCTGAAAAATTTGAGAAGTCACCCAACCTTGAAACTATACTGAAACTTCTAGAAACTAGTTAGGTATTATAAATACAGCCAGTATTAAAAATATCAATTCGATGCCTGTATAGCGCACCAATCACGAATTAATAATAGCCAAAGCTTTTTCATTTTCAGGTTCTAATGCTAGAAGCTTAGCTGCATAATACTTCTTTTGCTCTTCAGTCAATATAAAATCAGGTGCTTGCCCAAAACATAATATGCCATCTAGTAAGGAACCATCCTTCGGATCTAACTCATGAGCTTGAATGTAATAATATAAGGCGGATAAATTAGCACCGTCTAAATGAGGTAAGAAAGCCGTACATAATATTCCTAATTGTACATACCAAAAAGAAGTGTGTTTTTTCTTTGCAATCTCATCTAAAAGGGTTATCAGATAAACCCCATAATCATCGGCATTGTATATCATGAATGTTGTTAAACCATCCTGATCCTCATCCAATGCCGTAATGTAATCTATAATTTTATTGTGTGGTAGAAGACGTGATAATTTATACCTTTCCATTTTAATCTCCAGTAACTTAGACGGTTTCTGTAACTCTATTAAGAGCAATAGCGCTTCTACTAAATAAAAATCCAAAAGCTCACTGTATGTACACAACGAAGTACATTGATAATACTTCAGTGAGAAAAATCGTTGATGCCATTAGCCTACAGCTTAGGGTTCGAGCCCTCACTAGGGAACCGAACCAGTAAAAGTCCCTGATTGGTTCGCCATAGTTAGACTCAGCATCATCCATTTTTAGCTTCTCGAATTCTTGCCATCTGATAGGCATTGATATACTCGCCGTTGCGATAAGCATAATCCACCATCTCACCTTCTATTACAAAGCCCAAGCTTTTATATAAACCAATGCCTCCGGTATTATCAGTGTAAGTAGTAATCTCGATACGCCTTATATCCAGCCAATTATCGGCCAAATCCAGCGCAGCAGTTATAAGCGCTCGCCCCACTCCCTTTCCTTGTGACGCGGCTTTTACGCTGACCCCAAAGCTTGCTACATGACGTCGACGTTTTGATATCATGGTCTCAAGCCCTAGATTCCCCACCACCTCGCCCTCAATTTCAGCCACTAATACATACATATTGTCAGGTATATCCGCTAGTCGCGTACGCCATAGGGTTTTGGACGGCATAGGCAATTGCAAAGTATTAGCATATAAGGCCTCATCGGT
>TARA_R110002073_G_scaffold41701_10_pt1 | contig 11313 bp, 5 predicted proteins | sample TARA_R110002073 | Tara Oceans TARA_R110002073 (sample SAMEA4397174) | marine metagenome | biome: Polar Biome; feature: [DCM] deep chlorophyll maximum layer (ENVO:01000326); material: water (ENVO:00002006), including particulate matter (ENVO:01000060) such as... | depth 40 m
AACGAGCCCCACCCAAAGGGGAGGTGAGTTCAGCACCAGCACGTGGCGTCTGGCAACTCACTGGCCTTCGGTGGCCAGTTTGCGAAAGTACGCTTCGATGGCTTCGCGATAATGCGTGGGCAAGTCGCGGCTGATCTGTTGCAGCGCCTCGTTGCGTTCGGCGGGCGGCAGGTTTCCCCATCCGTCTCGATCTTTGATCTTCTTTCGATCCACATCGCCATTGCCACTGGCGCCACCCGCTTGGCTGTCGGCCATCGGGGCACCTTGGCCACCCTGACCTCCTTGGCCGCCGCTGGATTGTTGTTGCTGTTGCTGCTGCTGTTGTTGCTCTTCGATCTTCTCGATCAACTTCGTCAACTTGTCAATGATCTCTTGCTCACGCTTCTCGACTTGTTCATCGCTGCGGCCCAAATCCAAGCGGCGAGTGACATCGGTCATGATCCGCGAGATCTCGTCGAGCGAATCTTCTTTGAGCGGTTTGATGTCCGACACCATCATCGTCGCGGTTCGCGAGAATCGGATCGGGCAATCGTCTTCGTTTTCAAGCAGACGACGCAAATCGGCCAACGCTTCCTTTTTCATCAGCAGCGCATGGTAGCAAGCACCGCGATAAAACAGTACCGCGGCGGGATCGATCGATTCGGTCGGATCGACTTCGGCAATCACCGGCAGCGCTTCGTCGTAAAGTCGATTGCGAACCAATTCGCGGCCCAGCCATGTGCGAACGCTCATCCGCATCGTCTTGGGCAACGATTCGATTTCGCCGTAGGTGGTAGTGTTCGGGTCGATGCTGGCACTGGCTGCGGCGAGACTTCGCTGGGTCGAACTCACCAGGTTTTCTACCGTCGGTGCGATACCACGAATCACCGCGACGAAGGCGTCGAGCGAATCGGCGTCATTTTTTTCAATCGCCGAAACAAATTCGTCCGACGCTTGATCCATCCGATCGGGAACAACCCCGAGTTCGTCCAACGACGATCGCAGCATCTGCGACATCTCGTCGACATTGTAGGCCTGCCAACTTGCTCGCCGCTCCAACGCATCCGCACCGATCACCATCGAAGCGAAAATCGCCATCGAACCCCAGACAAAAAATGCGATCAACCAGCGGTAAACCGCATGGTGGTTTGACTCGGACACTTCCACCGCCGACGGTCTGTGCTGGGCAGACGCGGTTTGATGAAGGGCTCTTTGAGAAGCGTTGGTGTAACCCACAGACAACCTCGCAGTTTTATTGATTGCGTTTGAGCACCAAGTCACGAGTGATTTGATACAACCGATTCTGACGTTCCGACAAGTCCTGAAGCAAGGGCAATGTCTCTTCTGCCGTTGATTCCTTAGATTCTAACAACCCTGAGTAGCGGGATGTCGTTGTTTTTATCCGCGTTTCCATCGTACGGATCAATTTTAATTCGGCCAGTGCTTCGACAAGGGGTTGCTCCTGCTTTCCCCCCTGCTGAGGCTGGCCCTGCTGTTGCTGCTTTTTCTTTTCCAGGTCCCGCTGAGCCTTCTGAGTGGCGGCAATCATCTCTTCAAGTGCCGCTAATATGTCCTGCTGGATCCCTTGTGTGACTGCATCTATCTTAGTCTCACCGAGCCGTTCGGCCACGTGCGTCGTATCGAGGCGAATTTGTGAAACCACCTCGGGGAACGCGACACTCGAACCTTCTTCACGTAGTAATAGCATCGCTCGGTCCGCTTCGAGCGTGATTTTCTTCTCTTCAAAAGCCAAATCGCCCGCTTTGAGATCGGTTTGACGGTTGCGCTGGGATTTCGGGGTCGCCGCCAGTGCAATCGTGTCATCCAGTACCTTGGACTGCATCGCTGCCATCCGCCGCAGCCGGCTTTCCAGCTTCGCCAACTCGCGTTGCATCTCTTCTTCACGCAACTGACGCAGAATCCGCTCGAGTCGATCGATGGCCTCACGCAGGTTGTCTTCGGCTTCTCGCTGCTTCTCCGTCGCGTCGGCGCGTTTGTTCTGCTCAAGCTCCTTCTCCGCTTCCTTCATCTTCTCGATCGCCTTTTGCAACTGCTGCTCGGCTTGTTGCTGAGGACTCTGCGGCGTCGGAGCCTGATCTTGGGGCGAATCCGATGAGTCGGGCGGAGAATCGCCACTGGGAGGCGACTGCGATGAATCGCCACTCGGTTTGGAATCCGAAGGCTTTGCGTCGGACGGTTTGGCATCCGAGGGTGTAGGCGATTTCGCATCGCTCGGCTTGTTCTCCGAGGGGTCCCCGGATTCGCCAGGCTTTTGATCACTCGGGGTTTGGGGGTCCATGCCTTCCCCTTTATCGGATTTGGCATCGTCCGATTTCGTATCCCCCGATTTCGGATCCTTTGAGTCCTTAGGGGAATCCGATTCTTCGCCCGGCTTGGCAGGTTTCTCGTCCCCTTTTTCCTGTTTGTCGTCTGATCCGTCGTCGGCTTTTTCGTCGGCTTTTTCCTCGGCCGATGGGGCTTCGGCATCATTTTCGGACAGTTCTGCCTGTAGTGCTTCACTGCGTTTGGTGATCGCTTCCTGTTCGGCTTGGACCTCTTTCAAGTCGGCGCCATTTTCATTCCGCGCCCGTGTGCTTCGCTCGGCACGTTCGACTCGTTTCAAATCTTTGATCAGATTGGCAACCCGCTGTTTTTCATCCCGGATTCGCTTGGAACGATCCTCACTCATCAGCAACTGCAACAATCCTTGCAGTCCATCGGCGGCCCCTTTTTGTTTGTCGACCGCTTCTTGGAAGCGCTGGTTTTGCAGCGCCTCGGTGGCGTCACGCAGTTGGCTGAGCACAAATTGGTCACGCGATTGACGCGCCGCCCGACGCAACAACGCAGCTCGTTCGGGATTCTCAGCGGCCTCCATCTCGGCCAGCCGCAGCAACAGTTCTTCCAACCGCTCGTAACGCGACGCCACGCCCGTTTGCCGCTCGGGAAGGTTCGCTTCCTGAGCGGTGGCAAATGAGGCTGCCACGAAGCCGCTGAGCAGAAACCCGAGCCCGAAAGTAAAGACGAGGTTTTTAAGAGTCTTTGGTTGAATCATGATTCGATCACTCGGATTAATCGTGTTACGGCAAAACCGTCATGCAATTTTTAGCGGTGCGGTGCGAGCTGGCTATTGATTTAGTGAGCCACTCGCGTCTGAGCGGCTTATCCCTCGCAATACCCGGTGCCTTACGGCCCACGGCTCAGTCGTTCGTCCGCTCCCTATTTGAACAGGTCTAACACGCGTTTTTTCTGTTCCGCTTTGGTTTCGTCGAGCAGTTCGTTTTGGTCGTCGATCAACTCACGCACCATGTCAAGGATTTCATTATAGCTTTCCAGATCAAGCATCTTTTCCAGCACCGCGGTCAATTGCAGCAAAACATCTTCGGCCGTCTGGACCGCTTCTTTGGTTTTCGCAGACGCTTCCTCGGGCGTTTCGATATTCTGTTCAATCGCTCGAATTTGGTCTTTTAGACGTTGCAGCGGTCCCGCAACGATGCTTTTCAACGGGTCACGCACCCCGACACCAATGCGTTCGCGACGGTCCGCGGAATCGACGCGGTTATTGATCATCTCTTGCAACAAATCGTCCAAGGAAGCGGCAATCCCGGTCAATTCCTCGGTCGTTTTGTTGGTTTGCAGCCCGGTTTGTTGGACTCTCAGCAGCCGGACCTGCGCCGCGCGAGTTGGATCGGCATCTTCGGTCGCCGGATCCGCAGCGGCGTCAAAGCCTCGTCGGCGAAGCAAATCGAGCGTATCTCGCAGATTCCGCGTTTCGTCAATGGTTTGTTCCAACCGCGTCCGCAGCCCCAATTCACGCCGCTCAAGTAACGCCAATAGCTTCTCGGGCGTGACAATCTCTAGTCGATACAACTCACTGCGGGTGAGGTGCGATTTGCCCAGATCGTAACCGTCGCTGGCCTCGGCAAATACATGGATCACTCCGCCGGGAACAAGTTCGGGCATACGCTGTTCGGACACGAGATCACGCAAATCGATTTCGGTTTTTGCGTTTCCGTCGCGGTCCCATTTCAAAGCCAAGTCGACGCCGTTAGCTTCGACGGGACTCGCTTCCGCAGCATCGGATTTCGCTTTTCCCTGTTTCGCAGCAGCTTCGTCTTCTTTGGCCAACTGCGTTACTGAGACTTCGAGTGATTCAATTCCATAATCATCTTTCGCAACCACTTCCAACGGAATCTTGGCAATGGCGGTCACGGCGGTGCCGATCCCCTGAAGCCGCATTTGCACTTCGGGCGCTTCGTCGGTGACGACGCCTAGAAAGTAGCGATAGGGCGATTGCGCCGAGATGCCTTGTTGGTCACGCGGCACAATCCGAACGGCCGTCGAAGCGGTAAAGTTGTCGAGCACAATTTGTCCTTGGCGACGATCTTCGCTGGGGATTAACTCGACTCGCTGAAATTCGCCCGCGTCGTTTCTCAGCACCACATCGGTATCGCCAAGTGGAACGCTGCTGGTGGCCGTCAACACCACGTCGCTGCCTTCACGTAACCGCAATCCTGCTTGGTAATTTGTTTCCAGATCGAATTTCGACGCCCCTTCGGGACGCAGGTAATCGGGATAACGAACCGAAACATTCATGTTGGTGATCGCCGGCGGCGTGACCGCTTCGATGCGGAAATCATCAAGCCGAGCGTCCAGTCCTCGCACGCTGAGCGAGATCGAATCGCTGAGTCCCGCCAACGGAGGCCCGTCCAAAACAAACGACTGGTAACCGTCAACGACACGTCCGATACGACGCATGTTAGATTGGCCGCGAGTCCCATCGTCGCTGCGGTAGTAGACAGTGCAGACGACGGGAACTTCGGCGTCGTCGGCTTTGGCGCGAATGCGAAGCGTCCCGCTACTGCCGCGAGGCAGCCGAATCACGTGTTCGTCAAATTCGACCAGCTCCGGCGCCAAGGCTTCTTCGTCCGTGGCAGTGATGACGGGCAATTCGACGCCGATCATTTCCAGCTTCGCACGACGCGGCCAGGGATCGTTCGACAGCAGCGTTAAACGACCGGCGGCGCGGCCAAACGCTGCAGGACTGAAGATCAACAATATGAGCGACGCGAGCAACAACGGCGCGACGATCATCGACTTTCGCACGATCGGTTGCCAAGAAAAAACACGCGACGTATCGACTTCGTCAACCGCCTGCGCCGCTTGCATGTGGACTTGTTTCAACAGCTGTTCAGCGTGCGAATCATGCACTCGGCCGGATTGATTCAATTGAACGGTGGTCACCAAACGGCCGCCGAGATGCGGGTGTTGACGTTCCAACAGCAGAGCCAAGCTGTCGTCAGGCAGCGGTCGCCGCAAACGTCCAATCAGCAACCGAGCCACAATCACCACCAGAATCACGCCGACAACGATCAACAGGATCAATCGCGCCAGCGGTGGCATTTCGGTACCGCCCATCAACACCGGGCCGTAGTCCAACGCCAATCCAATCCAAAACGCGGCCAGTACCACGGTGGCGATCGCCAACAGTGAATCCACGACCACATACCGACGAATCCGCTGGCGGAGCGAATCGATCAGATGACGAAGTTTCGGATCAAGTGAAAGTTGTGTGCCCATCTAAGCCAATCGGTGCAATCGCCGGGTAACCCATTCCATCGTCAACATGGTCGCAATCAGCCACATCAACACGATGTTCCGGCGACGGTTAAAATCGATGTCCGGTGTCCCCGGCAGAACGGTGGTTTGAGGTTGCGGTTTTAAGAGCGAAGTCAGCGAACCGGCAAGCGATTGCAGATCCGTTTGTTCGCCCATCGGTGAATAAGTGCCGCCAGTCATATCGGCAAGTTGTTTCAGTTCATCATCGTTACGTCGGGGACGTTCAAGTTCGACGGTCGGCAAGCGGACTTGCACGCTTTGACGCAGTACTTGCTCTTCGAGTGCATCACCCAAAGTCAGTCGTAATTCGTAACTGCCGGCCTCACGCACGACGAAGCGGCCGCCGTAGGTCCCCGGTCGCGGTTCACCTTTGAGCGGCAACAGCTTGATGTCGTCGATGCGACCGCTTGGGGCCAGCAATTTCGCACTCACCTCGGGCACATTCAACGGCTCGAATTGGTCGTCGGTCAAAATCGCACGCACCGTGATCGTCTCGCCCACCATCACTCGCGACGAGTCGACCAGCAACACGCCTCGGGTGCTGTCACGCATCAATCGTCCCTCGCTGACCCAGCGGACCAGCTTGGTGTAGTAGCTGTCGAAATAGGCGTCGCTCTCGCCGCGAAGCCGCCACATTTCACCACTGCCTTGGAAATAAACTCGTCCGGCACCGTAGAAGTGAGACGCCAAGTAAACCGGTTTGGTGCCGCCAATCTCGGTCGTCGGGTCTGAGAAATTAGCGTAAACCTTGGCTCCCGGTTTCGCACTTTTGACGCCGACAAAATCGTAGACGCCACCAAATTGCTCCCAAATATCAAAACTTTCGGCGGGGTCTTCGGCAACCCACAAAAACTCGGCACGACGAGCTTCGGGAGTAAAGTCCAACGGCCACGGATTGTCGCCCCCTTGGCGTCCGCCGCTCAGCAAGGCACCGCGAGTCGAGAGGTTCACGGGAAAGAAACCCGAGATCCGGCTAACACGCGGGTCAGTCCGCAATCGAGTCCACTGTGGGTGGTAAACCGGGCCCGCCACGATGATCAAACCGCCTGCTTGTTGGCTGATCCAGCGATCCATCAAGTCAAGTGATTCGGCCGAGATCGCGGTCCAATCAGGATCGAACACCATGATTGTGTCGTACTGGAAAAGATCTTCGGGTCGCGATGGAAACTCTTGCAACACTTGATCGGCATCCTGGCTCATCCCCGGCCGACCGGTTTGTAACCAAACATCAAGCTCGATCGATTTGTCGCGAAACAACAAGTTGCGAACAAAGCGGTACTCGCGAGTAGGACCGCCGGCAATCGCCAGCACGCGAAGCTTTTTGGCAACGACTTCGTAACGCGCGTCGCGAGCATCGTCGCGTTTGTTTTGATCTTCCTTCGGAGCGACCACGCGGACGGCTAAACGGCGACGTCCGACGGATTCCGGTTCCATTTCGAAACGGATCGCCGACAACGTGCCGTCGCTGGCCACTTTGACTTTTTTGCTGTCGATGACCTCGCCCAAGTTTGCGGTTGGATCCGATTCGTTGGTCCCCGCTGCATCGTCGTCCAGCTTATCGAGCAACTGCACATCGACTTCGAGTTCTTTCGGGCCACTGGCTTGCAACATCGCTGTGATCGCAAACTTGTCACCGGGATAAACGCGGCGTGGTGCATCAAGATCCACCACACGGACATTCGTCGGGGCACTGCTGCTACCCAAACCGACCGGGAACACCGCGACTTCGCTTCGGGTTGCCGTGGCGATTGCGGCGGTCAAGCCGACTCCGCCGTTGTTTTGACCATCGGTCAATACGACCACGCCCGCTAGCGTCGATGGATCATGGTCGGCCAGCACGCTGCGAAGCGCGTCACCGATCCGGCTTTGGGCTCCGGTCGCTGCGAGCTCTTTGGCCCAATCCGATACACGAAGCGGTTTCGTGGTCTCATCCACCGGAGTTTCGTTTTCCAGGACCGGTTCGATCGCACTCGGTTCTACCCCCAGGATTTGGGCCAAACTTCGCTGCGTATTGATGGCGTACACGCTGCCCAGCCCGATGATGCCCAGAGCAAACGCAAACGCGGCCCCGCCCACACACCATCCAACAAGCTCCACGCGACCGGCCACCCCAAACAGCAGCGACAGCACCGACAACACGATCCCCACTCCGACCAACAACGCTCCGGCAGTCGCCCATTTGGAAACCGGCGGCCGCGTCTGTGCTAATTCCGAATCGTTAGGATTGGTAACCGCCGGACCGCCCCGCGACTCCAACAACTTGGGTTCACTGGTTTGGTCAAACGAGTAAATACTGACGCGATGTTCGGTTTCGAGTTTTGTGAGCAGATTGGATTCGCTCAGCAAACGGGCCGTCCGTTCAGCCCGACTCTCCGTGCTGGCCATCGATCCGACCGGCAGCGACATGCTCTGGCTCGTATCCACCAGAATCGTCACTTCGCTCGGCCGCGTCACCATCCGTTCGGTTCGTCGGTGCAGATCGAAGAAAAAGAAAATCAGTGCGGCGATGGTCATCAACCGCAATCCAATCAACGTTCGCCGCGTGACAACCGACAACTCGCTTGTGTCACGCCGATACAGTCGGATGCAAACAAACAAGATCGCGGCGATCGCAGCAATCAATAGTGCCCACGACCACCAACCTTCCAACGAAGTCGCTCGGGCGAATTCGTAAACAATGTGTTGCGTGTTGTGTTCGGCAGTTTCAGCGACTGCATCCGAAATCGTTTGGTTCACGTTACCGTTGGTTGTTTCGTTCATCGAGCACCTCGCAACGAAAAGGCTCCGAGATGACTCGCCGGACGTTTCCCGCCACCCAACGCAGTGGACGATGTGTGATAGCTAGCCCAATAGGCCAAGGCTTGCTCAGCCGCCAGCAATAGTCCAAGCAGCCCCAACAAAAACAGAGTCAACGTCGAGCTTCCGGCCGTCTGATTTTCGGCATTCCATGCTTCGCTACTCAAAAATCGCACGTCCACTGGCAACAGGTTTTGTTGAATCACGGCGGGGTCGGCACGCTTTAAATTGCCTTCGCCGCTGCGGATCACCGACGCGACAGGAATGATTTTGCGGCGTCCATCGGTTTGCGTAAACGCCCACTCCGAAATACCCGGCTGCAATAGATCGCTGACGTTCGCTTCGCCCGCAATCACCATCTCCATCGGATCCAGCACCACTTTCGCAAGCGTTTCGGTGTTGGCGTCGGTTTCGATCGGCTCGGCAACCATTTCGATGGGAACTCGCGGGGGTTGTTCAGTTGCGGGCAAATACATCACTTGCGGAGCGTATTGATCCAGTGCAATGGTTCGCTCGACCGCTTCGTCGATGAAGCGGCGAGTCGGCGGGGCCGCCCCGCTCCATAGATCCGCATTAGCTTGTAACAGAAAAACAACAAACGTAGGGTCACCAGGCCAATTGGTCCATTGACCGTCGATCCCACTGAGCACCGTGATCACGCGTCCTCGATCGACATCATGCTGCGTCACAAATGCGTTGCCGTCGCGACGCTTCAGGACCGTTTTGACGCGTGGCCGATTGGGGTCATCCGTTGCCTCGATCCCCGGCGTTTCAAGCGTCCAGGAACGTGATAAACCGATCAGCGACAGTGCCGCGTCGCCCGCCGTTTTCAGAGGAGCGAGCAACTCGGGCGAATCCCCAAACACCACATCCGCGGTCGTGCCCTCGTCGGACTGTGCCACCGGTTTTGATTCGTCCAGCGGCATTGGCAACAATCGTCGACCATCGGACAGCAGATTGCGATTGTAGGAATCGCGTTGAATGTCGTCACCGAGGAACCACAACACCCCGCCGCCACGGCGAACGTATCGGTCCAACGCATCGGCGACATTCTCATTGATCTCGGGAATATTAATCAAGTAAACCGCTCGATAGGCGGCGAATGTCTCTAGCGTCGCGGATCGCAAAAACGATGGCGGCTGGACATCGGGAATCGCACCGATGCGAACTTGGCTGCCCGGATCCAACACCGATGCAACATGGTAGGCCCCGCGAGCCTCGGGGTCCGCATCGATCACCAGCACTTTTTCGGAATCCGAAAGTGGCAAAGTGCAGGTCCGTTTGTTGTCGATCGATAACGCATCCTCGGGTAACGATACCTCGATCGCATGCACACCCTGTTCGGCAATAAACACCTGAAACGTCACAGTCACCTCTTCGCCAGCGGGCAACGATTCGATCACCAGCGCGGGCAGCGTTTCCACGCGACCGCTGGTCACCAAGGTCGGATCAGGCTGAGTCACCTCGCTAGGATAGTGATAAACGCGGCTGTCCAGCGAGACGTTATTGACGTCGCTAGGGCCGTTGTTACGTACTTTGGCATTGATCACCACTGGTACGCCTGCGACCCACACATCTTGAGCGGGCGAGACATCGACGACCGAAAGATTGGCGGCATTACCGGTTGCACAATCGATCATCCGAATCGAAACATCGTCTCCGGAAATCGCACGCATCGCTTCGGCCAACCGCTGAGGTGCGGCCCAATCGCGGTCGCGAAAATCGCTGGCGATGTACAGCACCTTTTGATCCGCCGGAGTCGATTGGATCAACTCGGTCGCCAAATCCAAGGCTGGCACCAAATCGGTTAACACCGATGACGCGGATGTCGACATGACTCGGCTGATTAGCCGTGAATCAGACGTCACCGTTTGTGCGGACAAGTCGGCTGCGGAGTCGCCCGACTCACTACCGCCACGCAACGTTAACGCCGCACGACTCGATCGCATCACCGTCAATTGATGGTTGCCATCGTCGGTGGCAAGCCGCCGCGTTAATTCTTGTAGTGCTTCGAGTGCCCGGGCGTAAGCTGTGGTTCCTCCCGACGCATCGCCCATCGAATAGCTGTCGTCCAAAACGACGACGTGGTGTGTTGTTGTTCCCCCCAACACGCCAAGCATCTGTCCGCCCCCGTTCCAACCGCACAGCATCGCGATCAAAACGGCCGCCACAGCCAAGCGAGCCAACAACAGCAGCAACTGTCGCAAGCGAATCCACTTTTTCTGCTTGCGGTAACTCGCGAGCAAAAAATCCATGGCAGCCCATTTTTGTCTCCGATGCCGAAGCATGTTGATCAGGTGGACCAACAACGGCACCGCGACAAACAAAAAGCCGATCGTTAATGCGGGGTAAAGAAACAAGGGAAATTCGAAGTCAGAAGAGTGAAGTGTAAAAATACAGGATACCGCAGCAGTGGAACGGGTTTGCTGAGGCGATCCGTTTCGTTGGGATTAACGTTTCAGTTTAGGCAGCGATTGTCGGGCGGCTAGGAATTTGGCAAGCACCGCGTCGAGCGGTTCACTGGTGCGGACTTGCAAATAGTCAATCGACAAACGCCCACACGCTTTCTTGGTGCTCGTCAAAAATTCGTCCAGTGCGGCCAAGTAACCTTCGCGGAGTGCGCGCGGGTTGCAGTTTAAAAAGTCTTCGCTTTCGAGACCTTCAAAACGAGTTGCCCCATTAAATTCAAAGTCAATTTCGTGATCATGAAGCACATGGAACATCGCCACATCGTGTCCGCGTTGGCGAAGCAGACGTAAGCCCTCTAGCAGCGAATCGACACCGAGCAAATCGGAAATGATCACCACCAAACCGCGACGTGGAAGGCCTTGCGAGATTTCTTTGGCCACGGACACCAAATCGGTGCGTCCATCGGCACCGACCGAATCGAGCGTCGCCAAAATCCGATTCAGTTGTTGTTGA
>TARA_R110002073_G_scaffold61636_11_pt1 | contig 11308 bp, 6 predicted proteins | sample TARA_R110002073 | Tara Oceans TARA_R110002073 (sample SAMEA4397174) | marine metagenome | biome: Polar Biome; feature: [DCM] deep chlorophyll maximum layer (ENVO:01000326); material: water (ENVO:00002006), including particulate matter (ENVO:01000060) such as... | depth 40 m
CCAGTAGTGCTTGGGCGGTGCAAATATTGCTGGTCGCTTTGTCACGGCGAATATGTTGCTCGCGAGTTTGAATCGCCATGCGGAGGGCACGGTTGCCATGGCTGTCTTTGGAAACGCCAATGATCCGGCCGGGCAGTTTGCGGGCATACTCGTCGCGGGTCGAAATGTACGCAGCGTGCGGTCCGCCTAATCCCATCGGAACTCCGAATCGCTGAGCGCTGCCGATACAAATGTCGGCTCCCCATTCGCCCGGAGGAGTGATTAGCGTGAGTGCCAACAAATCCGCTGCCGCAACCGTCAAACACTTGTGGCTCTTCGCCTGTGCCGCCAATTCGCTGTAACCGTTGATCCGGCCATCGGTCGTGGGGTACTGAACTAACACGCCGCACAGACCGCCGTCGCCGTGATCAAAATCGATCTCGCTGATCGGCCCTACCTTCAAATCGACGCCTAAACCGGCCGCGCGCGTTTTCAGCAGTGCGATTGTTTGCGGGTGGCAATCGTCGGAGGCCCAGAAGCCGGTTTTCTTATGATTGGCAATTGCGATGCACATGCCCATCGCTTCAGCAGCCGCAGTCGCTTCGTCCAATAGACTCGCCCCGGCCAACGGTAACCCCGTCAAATCGGCGATTACGGTTTGGAAATTCAGCAACGCTTCGAGCCGCCCTTGCGAGATTTCGGCTTGGTAGGGCGTGTACTGGGTGTACCAGCCTGGGTTTTCGAGAACGTTCCGCAAAATCACCGGCGGAGTGACGGTCCCGGTGTACCCCATCCCGATACACGAGCGGTAGATTTTGTTCTTGCTGGCGATCGCTTTCAGCCCTTGCAGACACTCACGTTCGCCGCGTGGATCGGGAATGTCCAGCGGTGCATCCAAACGAATATCGGCCGGAACGGTGGCGTCGGCAAGTGCGTCCAACGAATCGAAACCGAGCAAATTCAACATCTCAGCGAGTTCGGTTTCCGACGATCCAATGTGACGCCGCGCAAAGCCGTCGACAAAGTCGATGGCGTTCGTGGCGGAGGACGAGCAATGTGACGGCTGATTTGTGCTTGTGGACATGTTCCGAAGGGGCCCGTAAGAGGGTGGATCTAGTTTGCCTCTGCTGGTTGCAAGATCGCTCAACCCTGGTTTGACATCACGTCGAGCGCTAGCAACACAACGATCAACATAATTTCGGCGAGCGATTCATGGTATCCCACTGCGATTTGTGGGCAGAATCCAAGCCCGAAACAACGCCGCTTCGACGAAGTTTTACGCCAGGAAGAGGCCAAGAATTTCCCCGTAGCGAAACTCGCCAAGAGTTTCGGTCCCTGCTGGCGGATCGCCGCTGATCGCGCCGCGATCGGAACGATGGATCGTCGGAGCAATCCACGACTTTTATTGATCTCACGATCGCGAGCGACGAAAGTCTTGGCGACTTTCGCTGCGTCCAAAGAAGATGACAGGCTGGAAGCCTATCCCACATCGATCACAGGCTGGAAGCCTATGCTACGGTAACGACGAAAAGTTCGAGGCGCCTTGCGGCGCTCTCGAACTTTCGTTTTACGAGGGCTGTCGTTCCCGACGCGTAATGCGGGCAGCCCTCGTATGCCTCCGCCCGAAGGAAAATTGGTGGCCGTCTCTTGTCTAACGAGACGGTAAAGGTCGACGTGCGACCGGGGTCGGTGCATAGCTGACGTCGACGTCGTCCGAAATGCGGGCCGAGACGGCGGGCGTTTCGTAATTCATCGGTGCGACGGCACTGCCGATCGGAATGTCCAAAGGTTGTAGCGATCCCGAATCAGGCAAGCTGTCGATCGTTGGCATCGGCGGTACCGATTCACTAGCTCGCGGGGTGGTTGGATTCGCGGGTGCAAACTGCTCTGGCGATACCCCCGGTGAAAACATTTGCTGTGGTGTTCCCATCTCGCTCAGCGGAACATCGTCCACTTCGATCGTGTTGCGGTAAGGCGACAGGTTCATGCTCAGCGGATCGTTCGGATCGCCGAAGATCATCTCACCGTTGTGGTCTGCGGAGCCGCCCATCATGTTGACGGCTGCATCGGCATCACGCACAGGTCCGGTGCGGACAACCTCGGGCCGGGTCACGCCGTACTTGACTTGTTTCCCAGCACTTCGCTCACGTGCTCGTTCCAGTGCATCCCAGTATGCTTTCTTGTTCCAAGGCCCTTCCGCCAGCGTGATGTTGCTGTTAGCCAGCAGGGTGCCTTTCATATAGTCGACGTAGTTGATCGATTTGTTGTATTCACCAAGGGCTCGGTAGTAATCGATTTGTGCTTGAGCACGACGTTGTTGACTCTGAAGCACGACGTTCACCGGGCTTCGTCCGCCCTTGAACTCGGCCAAACGAGCTTCCACTTCTTGCTCGGCTGCTTGCCATCGTTGTGCATTGGTTTGCACCAATTGGTAGTGTGTTGCCACTTTCGCCGTCGCGTCACTTAGTTGGCTGACCAACAAACGCTCTTGTTCTTGCAGGAACGCTTTTTCGCGAACCAAACGCAATTGGGCGCCACGGATTCGAGCCAGTTCACGACGTGCTCCGAGTGCAGGTGGCGTGATGTCCAAACGAATGGCACCTTCTTGGTAATCGCCACCCGTCAATTCCGCCAAAGCACTGCTGCCTGGGTTCGGCCCGGCGACGTCACGTCGCTGTGGCGGCCCAAGCGTGTCGCCTTGGCCAACCCAACGGTAAAGCAGCGACAGGTTGACTTCGGGAAGGATTTGATTCTTTGCAGCCATCAACTCCAACTCGTTTTGTTTGATCCGAGTTTTGTTACGGCGGACTTCAGGGCTGAGGTACAACATTTGGGCAACCGATTCGTTCCAATCGAATTCGACACGGGCGAGCGAAGGCTCGTCGATCGGGCGAATCAAGCGACCGTCGGTAGCGGTGATCCCTAGCAATTCACGCATGCGGCGTTCGTTGCCGTAGACACCAAAACGGTCCGCACCAGGAACGTTCGAACCAGCGATAGCCGATTCCAAAATGCCACGGAATTGGTAGTACTGCTCGACCGCTTGAGCCAATTCTTGGCGAGTGCCGGTGCCGTTTTCCAAATTCAAACGAGCGAATTGAGCGGTGGCGATCGCACTGTTACGACCGATGATCGAGGTCGCGACATTTCGGTAGGACACGTACAGGTCCCAGTAAGTGTTCTCGACGTCACGGACCAAGTTACGAACCTGAGATTCAAAGTCAGCGATCGAAAGGTCTTCGTTCAAACTCGCCAACACCACAGGGATGCGGTTGATCAACGTGCCACGATTTCGCATCAGCGGATGTTGCACCTGAGCCTCGATCAACGCGGTCCAGTCGCTTGGAACGGCTCGTGATACGGCACTGATTTCCGCGTTGCTTCGCGAGTAGATGACTTGTTGACGAAGCGTTGCGACGCCACCGGTGGCAAGTCGCTTGCTGATCGCGGCTTGCTGAGTGGTGTCAGTGGCTCGTGAAATTTGTGGGTTGATGCTATTCGCGATACCGACGTTGCGTGTGCGGTCGGTCGTTCCGTAGTTAACAAAACCACTGGCTTGGGCATCAAATTCGGCCAATGCGTCTTCCACGCCGCCGACTTGGTTGGCTCGCAGAACGCCTCGCGGCAGAACGCGGTTGCCGTTGCCATCAACGGTCAATGGAACCGATTGGGTGGTCGATTGCTGAACGGCAATGTCGTAGATACTGCCGAACTGGTCCGCATTCCCACTGGTGAACTGAGCCGCAATGTTCTGGCGGAATTCAGCGTTACCGTTGGTGGTGATGAAGAACTTCGAGTTCTGCAGTGCGATCGACACGCACTCTTCCAACGACAGATCCCAGAATTGGTAATCGTGATTACCAACGGTCAACGGAGGAAGGGCACCGGTGGTTTCAGCCAAATGCTCGACCTCGACGTCGGGATACTCGATCGCCGTCGCTTGGTTGAGATAGAACTGAAGGTCCGGAGACTCATTCAGAAAAAACGGTTGTGTCGGTGCGCATCCGCTCGCAAAAAGGATGGTCATCCCAAGCTGAAGATACGCAGTAAATCGTAACAGCGAGCGGTTCATGCTCAAGGCTTCCTGGGCGGTGCCGCCGTGAAACACGCTTTAACGGTATCGCCGTGAGGCGACGAGCGCATTTCGATCGGGCCGAGTGTGGAAGCCCCCCTCCGTGAAGCCCCGAAGCTGCCACATAGCAACCCGAGACCTCCTCGTCCGAAAGTAGTTATCGGAGTCCGGTTAGGTAAACTTTGACGCTTCTGAGAATTTTCTTGAAGTCGAAGCAGATTTCGGGTGAAGTGCCGATTTAGTTAGTCGTTTTAGCGCTAGCCACGGTTTCGTCACCACCCAACCGGCACTAGCGCCCATAGGGCTAACAACGCTAAAGGCTCGATGCCCGAACCTCCCCACGCAAGCTTGGAGGATATGGCAGAAGCACTGCTACCGACACCGCATCACTCTTCGATCAAATCCAGCGGATCGGCCAGTTTCAGACCCGCATCGGGGGCTTCGCCAGGAGCCGGATGGACCGAATCGACCTCTAAATAATCGGTCACTTGGTCGGGCAGGATCGACGGATCGGCGGTCTCCTCGACCGCTTGGACCAATCCGTCATCCTGTGACGCCGCCGAAGGGCGAGGTCCGATCTGCAGTGCTTCCCACGGCTTCGGGAAAAAGTAAGTCGTCACCGTACGACATCCCTTTTGCTCATATTGGCCGCGATGCTCGGCCTTATGCCATGCCATCGCTTCGCGGCTCGACGGGGCGATGCAATACGCAATCTTGCCACCGATGTAGGTCGGACGATTGTATTTGCGACGATATGACTCGGGCAGTCGGTTTCCCAGCGGCCCGATCACATCAATGCGTTGATGAACCGGTTGGTTTTCGCGATCAGGATGATGTGCATCCGCCGAAACGGCGACGCAGGCGATCGTGAAGGCAAGAAAGAATCGTGACATAACGTTGCCGTTTGCAGCGGGAATCAAAGGTCAGAAGATGCTTGACGACATACCGGTGTTGTCATACCGATTTTGTCGCCAACGACGACTGTCGCTACCTTGTGCAGTCGGCATCGATCATGACGACGGTTCACCCAGGCAACGATTATTCGGAAGATGCGGGCTTCGTTAATTTTCCGGCTGCGGACGCAATCGATAATGCCACCCTAATACGGACAGATTCAGCAGCCAAATCGATCCAAAGATCAGTGACGCGTAGGGCAGCCAGAGGATCGAAACCAGCGCCCCCACCAGAAACAGGATCCCTAAAATCGCGGCGCCACCCCACACATGGCCTCCCATCGCAATAAATCCGAACCCGCTTAACGCCGACGCGATCGGGAATAACACCCGATGATCCAGCGAGCCAAACATCAACAACAAGTTCATCGTCAGCAGCGTGGCCAAGTAACCGATCCAGATCGACCAGACGGGGCGTTCGGCCACGGTCCGCGGTAGAAACTGGCCCCGTCGTGCCCAATAGATCCATACAAAGATCAATGACAGCATTGTGATTCGCGGCATCCAGTAGGCGATTCCCAGTGGCTGCGAATAAAAATGATCCAGGCAAAACATGGCAACATGGGTGAGGAAAATGATCACACCGATGCCAATCAGTGTGTTGCCCCATGCAGCGAAATAGTTCTGATGCTGATCACGTCGGATTTCGCGAGCGACTCGGTCCAGGATCCCACTGCTGCACGCGGCAACCTCCTCGCCCGCCAAATAGCGATCCAAATCATCGGCAAACGCCTCGGCCGACGAATAGCGACAGTGAGCTTCGTAGTGCATTGCTTTCAAACAGATCGCCTCCAAATCAGAAGGGATTGTATGACGAATCAACCGAGGCGAGATCGGCTCGTCGTGCAGCACCGAACGAAGAATGTCGGCCGCCGATTCGCCTTGGTGAGGCGGATGCCCGGTTAATAACGCGTATAAAATGGCGCCAAGAGAATAGATGTCAGCGGCTTCGTTGACGTCACGTCCTCCGGCCGCTTGTTCGGGGCTCATATAATGAGGCGTTCCCAAAACTTGACCCGTCCGAGTGACGAGGGCTCCATCACGATGCCATTTGGCTAGACCAAAATCGGCAACCAACGGGCGACCATCGCTCGAAATCAGAATATTCTCGGGCTTCAAATCCCGATGCACGATGCCGGCGCGGTGGGCGTAGGCGACCGCCCGAGCGACATCACGAACCACCTCTGCCGCACCAGAATCATCCAAACTTCGGTCGTCGACCTTTTGCTGAAGCGTCGGTCCTTCGACCAAGGTCATCGAAAAGTATTCATAACCGCCCCACGATCCAATATCGTGAATCGCAATGATGCCGGGGTGATGCAAACCCGCAGCCGCTTCGGCTTCGATGCGAAACCGCCGCCGTTCTTCTTCACCGGCCAAAACCCCGCTGCTGATCAGCTTCAAAGCGACCGGTCGCCCGAGGTTATCTTGGTTGGCCCGGTACACCACTCCCATGCCACCACGAGCAATTTCGCACTCGATTTTGTAGGGCCCGATACGGGTTCCCAGCAACGTAGGCGGCACGACGCCCGGGCTCGGATCCCCCGCCAGCCAATGGTGATTTCGAAAAAAACTTTTCAATTCGCCCGCAAACTGGGGGTAGGCGATCAGATATTGGTTGGGGTCGGGCGAGAGCCCTTTTTCCTGTCGCTCGACATAGTCAGCCATCACGCTATCAAGCAGCACATCTTCCCCGGCAATCGTCGGAGCGATCGGAGAATTCGATTTATCTCTAGACGGCACATTCATGTCTTGAGTATACCCCGAAAGAACGACAAACCCAGCGAACGGAATTCGCGGGGCATCGTCTTGGATCCAAAATGAATTTGCCGCTGCCATGCAGCAAGAACGACGACAAAAAACCTCATGATGAATGCATCGCCCCAGGATGGCACCGAATCGGATGCAATCCATCTATCCATCGTGATCCCACTGTACAACGAAGAGGAATCGGTGGGTCCGTTGATCGCGGCGTTGAAACAAACGTTCGCCGAGGAACCGTCTCGGTTCGAGATCATTTTGGTCGATGATGGCAGTGTGGATCAAACCTATCCGAATGCCACTGCGGCCGCCGACGCGTCGGGGCTGCCCATTCATATCGTCTCGCTGTATCGCAATTTTGGGCAAACCGCGGCGATGCAAGCGGGAATCGATGCCGCCCAAGGACGATTGATCGCGACCTTGGATGGGGATCTGCAGAACGATCCCGCCGACATTCCCAAAATGGTCGCCCATTTGGAAGCCCACCAATTGGATCTCTTGGTGGGCCGCCGCAAAAAACGCCAAGACGGTTTGTTTCTCCGACTCGTACCATCGTGGATCGCCAATCGCTTGATCGCCAAGGTGACCGGAGTGCGGATTCGTGATTACGGATGCAGTCTAAAGATCTATCGGGCTGAGGTGATCAAACAAGTCAAATTGATGGGCGAGATGCATCGGTTCATCCCCGCGTGGGTAGCCGCAGTAACCCATCCATCGCGAATTTCCGAGATCGAAGTCCGTCACCAAGCTCGCCAATATGGCAATTCGAAATATGGCATCTCTCGCACCATTCGCGTGGTGCTGGATCTGTTGTCGGTATTGTTCTTTATGAAATACCGAGCCCGTCCGGGGCACTTTTTTGGCAGCGTCGGCATATTTATCGGTGCGATCGGAATGGCGATGCTAGGCAGCCTTGGGGTTGCCAAGTTTGCTTTTGGCCAAGATATCGGAACACGACCAATGTTGTTGATCGGCGCGATTGCCACGCTCTCATCGCTGCAACTGATTTGCTTTGGCGTGATGGCCGAAATGTTGTCGCGGATCTACCACCAATCCTCCAGCCAACCTGGTTATTTCACGCGTCATCATCACTCGACACTTGCTGCTAATGACACCCTCGGTGACGTCGCGTCACCCCACGGCGAAGCGACCGATTCGGTTGCTGCACCCTGTGACTACTTGTTGCCGCTACCCCAAACGCCATCCGTGATCGCACCTGAAAGACGAGCTGGCTAAGCCAATGCTTGATTGGATCCTCGAAAAACGCTATCGGTTCGCAACCGTCTTGTTTGCCTATTTTGGTTTGCACGTGGTCATCCGCGTTTGCATCTCAGGTTCGCTTGACTTTGACGAATCCGAACAAGCGTTTTTGTCTCAGTGGTTCTCACTTGGCTACAACAGCCAACCGCCGCTGTACACATGGATGCAAACCGCATTGTTCCATCTCTTTGGTTACGGCGTGATGCCGCTCGCCTTGCTCAAAAACGTGCTGTTGGCGTTAACGTATTTATGTGTTTTCGGCACCGTGCGAAAGGCAACGGGTAACGCTGCGATGGCGTTAGTTGCTTCGCTTGCCATGATGACCATTCCGCAAATTGCTTGGGAAAGCCATCGCGATCTCTCACACACTGTGGCCGTCACTTTTGCCGTTAGCTTGCTGGTGTACTGCGTGGTTTCGCTGCGTCACCAACCGCATTGGAAGTGGTACGTTGCGATCGGTTTGACGTGCGGTTTTGGTTTGATGAGCAAATACAACTTTGGAATCGTGATCTTAGCGGTGATGGCTGCAGCCGTTTCGGTGCCAAATTATCGACGTTGGTTGCTCGACCGGCGTTTGATCCTTTCGGTTGTCGTGGCCACCGTGCTGATTGCGCCTCATACCTATTGGGCTGTCGATCATCTTCAGCTAGCGTCATCAAAAACGATTTCAACATTGACCCGCGAACAAACCGACTCGTGGGGCAGCAATGTTTCCCACGGCGTTTACGCACTCGTGACATCCACGCTGGCGTGTTGTTTATTGACGCTGGCTATCTTTTTGGTTGCCTTCCGTGACTCGTTAAAAAATGTCTATCTGCAGTGGAAATCCAATTCGATTGCAGCGGATCCCACCACGTTATTGATCGAACGATTTCTTTTGATTGTCGCAATCGCGTTGATGATGCTTGTCCTATCGGGACATGCGTTAGAGTTCAAAAATCGCTGGATCCAGCCGTTTGCATGTTTATTCCCCGCCTACTTGATGCTTCGCGTGGGCCGGTTTGCCAACTCGGATCGCGTTGCCATGAACCGCGTCTGTATCAGTGCGGTGACACTGATGGCAGTCGTGTTGATTGCGATCGTTGCCAGACCGATGTTATCGCAAAAACGGAATAAATTCATTTGGTTGAACATTCCCTATCCACAGTTTGCTGAAACCATCGAGAACGAGATCGGAGAGGCTCCCGCGATCATCATCACACCTCACATGCACAGTGCTGGAAATCTGAAACTTCAATTTCCTAATTCATTGGTCATTGCGATGGACCAACGTCATTTGGTGGATAGCGAATCATTGTTAAAAATCATCGCTCGCGGCAATCAGCAGGTCGTCGTCGCAACGGATGTCTGCACGCCAAGCGCGCACGAGAAGCTGAGCGAGTTTGCGATTGAAATCGTCGGCCAACCAACCGATCAATTACTTTGGCAGAGCCGCGAGTACCGTTATCTGTATGGCGACGAATCGGCAAACACGACACTCGGCTTCGCACGCCTGGAACATTCGATTGACCCGATTGCTGCGATTTATGATCCCTTGTCCGCAAGCGATCGAATTGGAGCCTTGCCACAGGAAACCGCGACACATTGATCCCTATTCCCGCACTGGTCTTGTCTTACAGACCATGAATTTGGATAGTGACCGTGTCGTTGAATCCACTTGATCCTCGCGTTGCCTGTGCAAGCGGACGCTCGTTAGCGTCCGACTGCGTTGCTATTTCCCTGTTGCCGCCCCCTTTTTAGAAACCGCCGGATAGATCGTGACCAAGATTGATCGATACATCCTGATTCTATTTGTCCGTACGGTGTTGGTATGTTTTTGCTCGATCGCGGGCATTTTCATCGTTTTCCACGCCTTCACCAGCCTGGATGACTTGGTACGCCAAGGTCGCACCGAGGGCGGGTTAGTGGCGGTGATGTTGCGGTACTACGGTCCCTACATGCTGTTGCTGTTTGATTGGACCGGAGCGATCATCGTATTAATGTCGCTGCTGTTTACGGTGGGCTGGCTGCGCCGGACGGGCGAATTGACCGCGACACTTTCGGCAGGCATTTCGCATGGCCGGATTCTGCGTCCGATGCTGATCGCATCCTTCTTTATCATCAGCATTCAATTGGTCAATCGCGAATTCTTGTTGCCACACTACCGTGACGCTCTGGCAATGAAAGCCAAAGAGATGGAACAGGAATCAGAGCAACCGATTCTTCCGTGTTATGATTTAACCAACCAAATTCTGATCGAGGGGGCTTCGCTGCTGCCCCGCAGCAAACGGATCAATTACCCCAGTTTTCGTCTCGACGGAGACTTTGAGGGATTTGGTGACTTGATCACGGCCCAATCCGCGCAGTGGAGCGAAGCGACCGACGATCATGCCAAAGGCTATTTGGTCAGCGGGATTAAACGTCCCGAAAACATCGCCTCACTCGCCTCGGTCGGAACAGCAAACCGGCTCGTGATCTTGACACCTCACGATCATCCATGGCTGAAGCCGAACGAGTGTTTTATTGCAACCACGATCAATTCCGAGTTCTTACAAACCGACCAATCAACATCCCGTTTGGTCTCGATTTCCGAGATTGCATCTCGCGTGAAAAACCCTGCGGTGCATAGCAGTTTAAGTGTTCAAGTATTGCTGCACGAACGGATGGTTCGTCCGCCCCTGGATTACGCGTTGGTGTTGCTGGGGTTACCGATCGTCGTGAATCGGCGTGGCCGCAACTTGTTCTTGATGATTGCCGTGGCAATCGGCACAGTGCTGTTCTTTTTTGGTATCAAAACGCTCTCAGGTGCGATGGGCGGCAGTGGTTACTTGTTGTCACCCGCGATGTCGGCTTGGGTTCCCTTGTTGGTGCTCGGACCGATTGCCTATGTCCGTTTTCGAGAAGTGCAGACCGAATGAACCCTTCGGACATTTCGGTCGTCATTCCGACACTGAACGAAGCCGCTACGATTGAAAACGCAATCCGCTCGGCAACTCGCGCCGGAGCCACCGAAGTCATTGTTTGTGACGGCGGAAGCCAGGACGAAACGCTCTCGATTGCCTCCGACACAGGGGCGACAAAGATCGTACGTTCGATCCCCGGACGTGGCATCCAGCTGAACGCGGGTGCCGTGTTCGCCAGCCGCGAAGTTGTGCTGTTCCTGCACGCCGACAACCTGCTCGGCGAATCGTGTCTGCAACAAATCTGCGATGTTCCCGACGTTGTTTGGGGCGCGTTTGAGCAGCACATCGATCATCCGCGGTTTGCCTATCGGTTGATCGAAAAAGGCAACGCCGCGCGAGTG
>TARA_R110002073_G_scaffold103549_1_pt1 | contig 11305 bp, 7 predicted proteins | sample TARA_R110002073 | Tara Oceans TARA_R110002073 (sample SAMEA4397174) | marine metagenome | biome: Polar Biome; feature: [DCM] deep chlorophyll maximum layer (ENVO:01000326); material: water (ENVO:00002006), including particulate matter (ENVO:01000060) such as... | depth 40 m
GTTCTGGATCATCTTGTTGGTTTGGGTCTGTCGTGCACTCGGGAGAGCGCTGTTCTGGACTGCCTGACTCAGGCATGCCCCGATGGGGCCAAAAATTCCGGGTAGGCCCCCCGGGGGGCACGGACACAAGAAGGCGGTGGGCGAACCCATGCTCCCTTGCGCTGCGAGGTTTGATATCGGCGGGGTATGCAAGGCGTCTTGAGATCAGCACCGAGAATTGCGTGCATTTCGGATCTCGTTCGAAGTCGCCTTGTTCGAGTCGGAAAGAAGTTCCCGATCCAACGGAGAGAAGGAGCTCGATGAGCTCCTTCTCTCCCATGGGCCGGTGTCGTCACGAGTCGATTCCGAGTCTCAGAATCGATCCGCGGGACCGGGTACCGACTCGAATCAGTTCTTGCCGAGCGTTTCGATCATGCTCAGGATCGGCGCGAAGATGGCCAGCACGACGCCGCCGACGATGACGCCCATGAAGACGATCAACAACGGTTCGATCAAGCTGGTCAGCGCCTTGACGGTGGCCTTGACCTGGCTGTCGTAGAAGTCGGCGATCTTCTCGAGCAGGGTCTCGAGAGCACCGGTGCGCTCACCGATCGCGATCATCCGCACGACCATGGGCGGGAACACCTTGCGCTTGGCGAGCGGCTCGGAGAGCAGGTTGCCGTTGCGGACGCTCTCGCGAGAAGCGATGACCGCCTCCTCCACGACCGCGTTGCCGGCGGTGTTCGAGACGATGTCCAACGTCGACATGATCGGGACGCCCGAGCGGATGAGCGTCGCGAACGTACGGCTGAAACGCGCCAGGCAGACCTTGCTGAACAGCTTGCCGAAGACGGGCAGCTTCAGGAACAGACTGTCGAACAGGTAGCGGCCCCGTTTCGTCTTCTTGAAGGTCAGGAGCGCGAACGTCGCCACGGCGCAGCCGGCCGCGATCATGACGACGTTGCCGCGCATGAAGTCCGAGACCGCCAGGACGAACTTGGTGATGCCGGGGAGTTCCACTTCCAGGGAGTCGAAGACCTCCTTGAACGTGGGCACGACCCCGATCATCAGGAAGGCCGTGATGCCCAGGACGAGGATCATCGAGATGACGGGGTACGTCATCGCCGACTTGATCTCGCGGCTCAGCTCCTCGGACGCTTCCTGGTAGTCCGCGAGGCGGTTCAGGATGATGTCCATCTGACCCGAGACCTCACCGGCCTTGACCATGCTGACGTACAGGTGGTTGAAGACCTTGGGGCACTTCTCCATGGCTGCGGACAGGTCGGAACCGCCGCGGACCTCGCTGATGAGGACCTCGCAGCAGAGCTTCATGCCCGGCGATTCCGCTTGCACGGCCAGGACCTCGAGCGATTCGAGGAGCGAGAGACCCGCACCCACCATCGTCGCGAGCTGGCGCGTGTAGACGACGAGCTCGCCCTTCTTGGACCGGGGCTTCGGCGTGCCGATGGTCAGGTTCTTGGAACCACCACCCTTCTTCTTGCCGGACGACTCGTCCAGCCGGATGACGACCATGTTCTGCTTGCGCAGTTCGGCCACGGCCTCAGCCTTGTTGGCGGCTTGAATCGAGCCTTCCACGGTCTTTCCGGTCGGACCTTTGGCGGCGTATTTGTAGTTGCTCACGTGCGCTGGGGCTAGTTGCTTGGGTGTGTTCGAAATCAGTCGTCGAGCGTGATGCGCAGGACCTCTTCCACAGAGGTCACGCCACGAATCGCGTTGAGAATCCCGACTCGTCGCAGAGTCAGCATTCCCTCTTCGAGGGCTTGTGCTTTGATCTCATCGGCGGGCTTCCCCTCGACGACCATGCGGCAGATGCGCGGGCTGATCGGCAGGGTCTCGAGGACGGCGAACCGCCCCTTGTAGCCCCCACTGCAACGCGGACAGCCGGAGCCGTTCGCGGTGAAGAGATTCAGTTCGGCGAAGTCCTTGTCCTGGAATCCGATCGCCATCAGCTTCTCGCGCGGCGGATCCTCGACAGGCACGCGGCAGTGCGAGCAGAGTCGGCGGCCCAGTCGTTGGGCACAGATCAGCAGCAGCGAGCTCGAGACCATGAACGGGTCGATGCCCATGTCCACGAGTCGCGTGATCGTCGATGCGGCGTCGTTGGTGTGCAGCGTCGAGAGCACGAGGTGACCCGTGAGCGCCGCCTTGACCGCGATGTCCGCGGTCTCCTTGTCCCGAATCTCACCGACCAGGACGATGTCCGGGTCCTGACGCAGGATCGAACGCAACGCGCCCGCGAACGTCATGCCGCGCTTCGGGTTGACGGGCACCTGGTTGATGCCGTCCATGCGGTACTCGACCGGGTCCTCGACCGTCGTGACGTTGGCTTCCGGCGTGGCGACGGCCTGGACGCAGGAGTACAGCGTCGTCGACTTGCCCGATCCCGTAGGACCGGTGACGAGCATCATGCCGTACGGCTGCGCGATGGCATGCTTCACGTCGGCGAGGCTCTCCGGCTCCCAGCCCATCGCGTCCAGGTTGAGGGCCAAGGAGCCCGCGTCCAGGATTCGGATGACGCTCTTCTCGCCGCCCACGACGGGCAGGATCGAGAGTCGGAAGTCGATCTGACGGCCTTCGAAACGGATCTGGAACTTGCCGTCCTGCGGCGCGTTGCGCTCCGCGATGTCGAGCTTGGCCAGAATCTTCAGACGGGAACTGATCGCAGGCAGGAGCGACTTGGAGACGGCGGGAATGCCCTCCTTCAATCGACCGTCCAGACGGAAGCGGACCTGAACCTGCTTCTCGCCGGGCTCGATGTGGATGTCACTCGCCTTCCCTTTCAGCGCACGCAGCAGGATCAGGTTGACCAGCTTGACGGCGGGAGCCTCTTCGGCTCCATCAGCGGCGCTGGCCTCGATGTCCTCGGTCTCTTCGGAGGCACCCGTGTCGAGGTTCTCTTCCCCGACCTCGTCCATCATCTCCTGGACCTGGGCGGCGCCGCGGTCGAACAGCGTGTCGATCGCACTGCGCAACATCGGACCGTGGGCGAAGACCGCGCGCACATGACAGCGGGTCATGCGCTTCAGGTCGTCGAACAGGATGACGTCGTACGGGTCCGGCACGGCCACGGTCAGCACGTCGCCGTTCTTCATGAGCGGCAGGACGTTGCGTTCCTTGCAGACCTCCTCGGAGATGGCATCCAGCGCTATCTGATCGGGCGTGATGCTGCGCAGGTCGACGGGCGGCACACCGGCCGAGCGGCCCATGACCTCCATCAAGCTCGACTCGGGGATCGCACCCGAGTCCAGCAACGTCTCGATCAGGTCCTCTCCGAGCTCGGAGGCTTCCCGGATCTGCTCGCTCGTGACGAGCCCCTCCTCGGTCAGGAGACGGCGAATCTTGGTGGAGATTCGGACCATCAGGCAGCCCTCAGGGAGTTCTTCAGCTCGCTCGGGTCGCTGAGCATCTTCTCGGCGTCCGCCAGGCGAACGACACCGCTGTTGACCAGGTTCGCGAGCGACTGCGCCATCGTGCGCATGCCGATCCGACCACCGGTCTGGATCTGCGAGTAGATCTGGTGGGACTTGCCATCACGGATCAGCGCGCGCACGCCGGGCGTGCTCAGCATGATCTCGGCGGCCATGACACGGCCGCGCTCGTTTGCACGCGGCAGCAGCGCCTGGCTGAAGACGGCCTCGAGCGTGAACGACAGCATCGTCTGGACCTGCGCCTGCTGGTTGGCAGGGAACACGTCGATGATGCGGTTGCAGGTCTGGACGGCGTCCGAGGTGTGCAGCGTGCCGAACGTCAGGTGACCGGTCTCGGCCAAGGTCAGCGCGGCCTCGATCGTCTCGTGGTCCCGGAGCTCGCCGACGAGCACGATGTCGGGGTCCTGGCGCAGCACGGACCTCAGCGCGTTGCCGAAGCCCTTGGTGTCGCCACCGACCTCGCGCTGCGTGACCATGCAGTTCTTGTGCGTGTGCGTGAATTCGACCGGGTCCTCGATCGTCACGATGTGCGCCTGGCGCGTCGTGTTGATGAAATCGATCATCGCTGCCAGAGACGTCGACTTGCCCGAACCGGTGGAGCCCGTGACCAGCACGAGCCCGGAGCTCAGGTTGCAGAGTCGCTCACAGACGTCGATGGGCATGCCCAACATCTCGAAGTCCGGGATCTGGTGCGGGATTGCGCGCAGGACGCATGCCACAGCCCCCTGTTGATAGAAGGTGTTCACCCGGAATCGTCCATAGCCTTCGAGACCGAAGGAGCAGTCGAGTTCCAGGTCCCGGTCCAACCGCGCGATCTGATCCGACGTGAGAACGCTGGTCGCCAGGCGACGCGATTCCTCACCGTCCAGCGGCGAATGGTCAACAGGAAGGAGGACCCCATCCACGCGAATGCGCGGGGGGCTACCAACTGAGATGTGCAGATCAGAACCACCCTGGCGCACCATCAGCGCCAGCAGCTCTTCCATAGTGATCATCGGGATCCTCGGGGTGGGGGTACGGATCCACTCATCGGCGGAGGTCTCGCTCCGACCTAAGCCCCGACTCCCATCCCTTTCCCCATTCCTCCCAGTCGGAAAACCTTTCCACCCTCCGCCCACTCGTCCGGCGCCCTGTTCGACGGCTGAGGACGCCCGACGGCGGACCTCGTGAGCTCCACTCAGAGGAAGCTCGTGTCCGGTTCGTGCGTTCGATGAGTTGCGCGGGGCGGAGCGACGGGCCGCGGCTGCGCCCGGGGCAACTCATCGAACGATCGAACCGGACACGAGCCTCCCTTGATGGAAATCACGGCCAGATCCGTCGGATGGTGACCGTGTCGGTTCACCAGCGAAAGGAACCAGGGACCCCACAGCGATGCTGCGGGGTCCCTGGTCGATCTCCGTAGCGAACGGACCCGGGCACGATCCGACGGATCTAGTCGTCGTCGTGTTCTTTGGCGTGGGCCGCGAGGACCTTGGACTGTTCGTCCTTGGGCATCGGCGCGAACTTGCAGAACTCCATCGAGTAGGTCCCCTCGCCGGCCGTCTGGGACTTCAGATCGCGGCTGTAGGTCTGCATGGTCGTCAGCGGGGCCTCGGCCTTGATGATGGTGATCGCGCCGTCGGCCTCGCTCGATTGATCGACGACGTGGCCGCGACGATGACTGGTGAGGTCGCTGAAGATCGTCCCCGCCGATTCGGTCGGCACGTGGATCTCGACGCTCATGACCGGCTCCAGCAGGACCGGACCCGCCTTCGCGAACCCTTCGCGGAACGCCCGACTGCCGGCGGCCTTGAAGGACGCCTCGTCCGAGTCGACCGGGTGGAACTTGCCGTCGTACAACTCGACCTCGATCCCCATGACCTCCCCATCGATCAGGATGCCCGTCTTGGAGATCTCGCGGACGCCCTTCTCGACGGCCGGGATCAGGTTGCGCGGGATCGACCCGCCGACGACCTTGTCGACGAACTCGACTCCGTGATCGGGCGAGCTCGGCTTCAAGCGCATGAAGCACTCGCCGAACTGTCCGCGTCCGCCCGATTGCTTCTTGTGTCGGTGGTGTCCCTCGGCGGACTTCGAGATCGTCTGGCGGAACGCGACCTTGGGCAGGTGGCTCTCGACCTCGACGCCATAGCGACGTTTCATCCGATCGAACATCACCTGCAGATGGAGGTCGCTCATGCCGTGCACGACGAGTTCATGCGTGTCCTGGGTCTGTTCGACCTTGAACGTCAGGTCCTCCGCCTCGAGCTTGTGCAGGGCCTCCCCGATCTTCTGCTCATCGGCCCGCGACTTCGGAACGATGGCCAACGCGACCGTCGGGATCGGCGAACGCGGGGTCGCCACGTCCTGGATGTCTGCCTCGGTTCGACCGAAGGCCGACCACATCCCGAGACGCTCGACCTTGGAGAATCCGACGATGTCGCCGGGGCCAGCCGTCGCCAGAGCGTCACGCTTCTTGCCGACGACGCGGAACAGGCCGCCCAACTTCTCGTCCTTGCCGCCACCTCGACCGACCACGTGATCGTGGGCGTCCAAGGTCCCGGTGTGGATGCGCGCCATGCAGATCTTGCCCAGGTGCGGATCGGACACGACCGAGAACACCGTTCCGGTCAGCGGACCGTCAGGGTTTCCTTCGATCGACTCGCCGTCCGCGTTCGTGACCAGGCCGACGCTCGGAGCAGGGGCGAAGTGCTTGAGGTAGTCGAGGACGCGGTCGACCGATTGGCCGGACTCGGGGTTGCACACCAGAACGGGGATCAACGAACCCCGCGCGATCGCATTCGGCATGTGCTTCTCGAGCTGCTCCTCGGTGAGCTTCTGGGTCTCGAGATACTCCGTCAGGAGGTCCTCGTCCTGGCACGCATCCATCACGCGGTCCATCAGCCGCTGGCACCACTCGTTCTCCGGGTGCATGTAGGTGCGCTGCACCGAGGTGAACCCCGAACCATTCCCGTCCGGGATCAGGGCCGGGACGCAAACCTCCCCGATGAGATCGCGGAGCTCGTGAACGGTCTTGTCGAAGTCGGCGTTCTCGCCATCCAGGTGCGTCACGACGATCGCGCGACCACGACCCAGGACCGCAGCCATGTTCATCTTCGTGCGCAGGTTAAACGTGGCGCCGCTCGAGCAACTCACGACTCCGATGACCAGGTCCGCGGCGAACATCGCCGACTGCACTTGACCCAGGAACTCGGGATAGCCCGGCGTGTCGAAGAACGTCCAGGTCTTGTCGCCGTACTCGACGCCGACGGTCGCCATCTGCAACGTGTGATGCTTCTCCTGCTCTTCCGGCTCCGTGTCACAGATACTCGTTCGATCGGCGACGCTGCCCTTGCGCGGGCTGGCCCCGGTCAAGTGGGCGAGGGCGTCGACGAGCGTGGTCTTCCCTGTCGAGGGATGACCAACGAAAGCGATGTTGTGCAGGTTGGCGAGTTCACTCATTGCGGATGATGCAGCGGAGGGACGAGCCGGGGCGCGGTGCCCCGAACGGGACGCAGGAGTTGATACGAGACCGAAGCCGGTCTCCAAGAGCAGAACCCATCCTACACGTGTGGCCCCGAATTGGGCAGATCGGCCTCGGCCCCCAGGCGCGTCGGACCGAGCCGCTCCGCCCCACGCACTACACTTCGATCCACCGCGCGCCACGGAGCCCTTGCCTTGCGATCGCCGTCGTTGCGCGCGGAACCAGCACGACGCCCTGATCGGCAGGACACGCGCACGGGAGACCGTTCGAGCGCGTGCAAGTCCCCTACGCAATCGGCCCGATCCCCTGGCGAGGGTCGGGCCGATTCGATCCCGCGGTACGCCACTCGGCTCACCGCGGACAGTGCATACCGCAGATCAGTCGGTGCGGACCACGATCTCGACGCGTCGGTTCTTGGCCTTCGCGTCGGCGGTCTTCGCACTCGTGCGCGGGCTGTACTGACCGTGACCGACGACGACGAAGCGGCTGTCGGCGATGCCTTCTTCGGACACCAGGAACTCGTGCACGGCGAGAGCGCGCGCCAACGACAGTTCCCGGTTCGAACTGAACGGGGAGCGCTTGATCGGATCGGCGTCGGTGTGTCCTTCGACGAAGAAGCGGCTCTCGTCGGGGAAGTCGCGCTTCAGTCGTCGGGCGACGGCTTGGAGCGCGGTGCGTCCTTGCTTGGACAAGCTGGCCTTGCCCGAACCGAAAGACACGCTGGCGGGGATCGACAGCACGATACTGTCCCCGCGTCGGCTGACCTCGATGCCCTGCTCCTCGAGGTCGGGGAACATGCGTGTCGCCGCCGCCTCGTCGACCTGGATCGGCTGCGCAACACGCGCGGCCATCTGCGACCGCGCCGCGGCCAACTGCGAGTCGAGTTGATCGCGGTCGAGGCTGACCAAGTTCAACTGTTCTTTCAGTCCGGCGCGCTCGTCGCGCAGCTGTCGAATCTGCATATCGCGCTCGGTGAGCGCCTGGCGCAACGCGTCTTGCGAAGCGCATCCAGTGGAGAGCCCGGCCAAGGCCAGAGCGGCCAGTCCCAGACCGGCTCGGCGCGAACGCGTCTGTGTGGTGTTTCGTTGCATGGTGTCGTCCCCTCGGGTTGCCTGCCGCCTGGATCTCGGCTCGACGCACAGCATCCCGCCGTGTCGTCGAGCGCGCCTTCGGGCGGCCTCGAATCACCCCGACCGTCAGAGGGTCAGGGCCCGCACATCCTCCCAATACAGGAGGACGATTCCAATGCCCAGGGCCAGGTACGGTCCGAAAGGGATGTACCGGCCGCACATGCGGGCGATCCGGATCGAGCGGGCCCAGTCGTCCCGGCGCCCCCTCGAACGTGCCCGCGAACGGGTGATGATCAGGAAGCGCAGCATGTTGCCCAGGCCGATGATCGACCCTCCGAACGCCGCGATCAGCAGCGCGTACAGCACGCCTCCGGGGCCGATGAAGCCCCCCCCGGCCGCCATGAGCTTGACGTCGCCGAAGCCCATGGCATCCGTCTTCGCGATCCGTGAGCCGACCCAGCCGATGCCGTAGAGAAGTCCCCCACCCATCGCCATGCCGGCCAGGCCACCGATCAGGGAGCTGACGCGGTCCACCTCGCCTCCACCGGCCATCTGGATCGCGATGCGGGTGTGTTCGTGCAGATGCGGCACCGCCAGGCAGGCGATCGGCGCCACGAAACAGCCGCCGATCGACACCTCGTCGGGGATCTCGAAGCGGTCGAAGTCGACGAACGTCGCGACAATCAACCCCGACAGGACCAGCGTCGTGACCACGATCAACGGCCAGTCGCCGGGTGAGTTGCGGGCGCAGACCCACCACAGGGCGCCGGTCAGCAGTTCGACCAGCGGATAGCGCGGCGAGATGAACACCTTGCAGCCGCGGCAGCGCGCGCCGAGCAGCACCCAGCTGAGGACGGGGAGGTTCTCCCACCACGTCAACTGGTGCTTGCACTTGGGGCAGCGCGAGCGCACCGGCTTGGACACGGTCTCGTCCTCGAGCGGCAAGCGGTAGATGCAGACGTTCAGGAACGATCCCACGAACGTCCCGATGAGCGCCCAGAACCAGGGCGCGATCGGTTCTTGGAACACCGACATCAGCGTGTCCTCCAGGAGAGTTCCACGAAGTCCACGTAGGGAGGATCCCAAACGCCTCCGGGTTTCATCGTCAGTTCGACCAGCATGCGTACGGGACCTTCGGGCAGGCGACTCGGGTGATCAGCGGCGAGGGCGGGGTCGACGGGTCCATCGGCGGGCAACCAGCGCACGCGCCAGATACCGTTGCCCATGTGACCGCCGGGACGCAGGTCGCGCCACAGGTAGCGTTCGAGGACTTGGCGCGGCAAGGGCCTCGACACGACCGCCCAGGTGAGCGTGTCGTCGAGCGGATTGGTCTCGGGCGGCAGGACCTTCACCGCGAGCGGCTTGAGCTTCACGTTGGACGAGGGCAGAAGTCCACCTCCGTCCCCCACGGTGAACAGCTTCTCTGGGGACTGGCCCCAGCGTCCGTCCAGTCGAATGCGCCCCCCCGCCACGAACACGATCTGGCCAGCGAGGTCGAGCTTGCCGTTCACGACGATGTCGCCGCCCGCGATCAGGACCGTCCATTGCGTGCCGGACAGGCGAGCCGCTTCGAGGAACTCGCCCAGGGTCGGAGCGTGCTTGGCGAGACGCTTCCCGAACACCTCGATGTAGCGCGGATCCGCTTCGCGAGCGAGTTGGCTCCGATTCTCGGCCGTCAAGGTCTCGCCCATCCGCTCGGCAACCTCCGCGACGGTCTCGCCCCGTTCGAACACGCGTTCGCGAATCGCCCAAGCGAGGGATCCCATCAGCTCGGGGGCCAGCGGCGGCAGCGCGTCCAGCTCGACCCTGGTGGTCGGGCCTCGACGTTCCAAGGTCCCCTGCACGCTCAACGTCCCTTGTGCGCGCAACACGACCACGCCAGGCGCGTCGGTGAGCTCACAGGTCTCGCCCTCGGGCACGTCGATACGCGTGCCGACGATCTCGAACGCATCGGTCGAACGGTCCAGGACGAGCGACCCGCCACCGGGTCCGGCCTCGCGCGGATAGGCGATCCGGATCGTACCGTCCCCGCGCCACGCGGCCGTGCCGTCGACGCCCACGACGCGTTCTGCACTGGCCGACGTTCGGTCGTTGAACTCGAGCCGGACGCGATCGGCGCTCTCGGTCGGGAGGTGACGGACCCGCACCTCGCCCAGGGGTTTGGGCTGCAGCGTCAGGAACGCGCGGTTGCCTCCCATGTCGGCCAGGGTCGCGCCGGGTCGCACGCGTAGCGTGTAGCGCCCCGTCGTCAGTTCGCGCAGAGGGACCAGCTCGATCACCGCGCAGCGTTCGTCCGGAATCCCCGTCGCCGGGTCGTTGCGCACGACGCGCGCACTGACCTCCGTCTCGACCAGGGCCGGTGACTCCGCCCCGGGTTCCGGCACGGCTTGCAACAGGAAGTCCTCGGCGTTCAACGTCGAAGGATCCAAAGGCTCCGCGCAGACGAGGCGCAGCGGCTCCCCCACGCCGACCGAGACCGTCCGGCCCGCGAGCGCGAACGCACCGTCCCGACCTTCCAACCGCACGGGCTCGCACGTGGCCGGATTGCGTCCCAGGTCGTAGAGCGCCGGACCGTCCGCCGGATCCGCCGCGTGGAACGTCAACGTTCGCGTCCACTCGAACGAGGCTCCGTCCGCACCGCGCAGTCCGCCGAGCCGAGGAAAGCCGGCCAGGATCAGCCGATGTTCCGCACCTGGTTCGTAGCCACCACTGGCGAGACCCGGATCCCAAACGGGATCGGGATCGAAGCGCAGGACCGGACCGTCCACGATCCAGCGCCCACGCGCACGACCACGGGGCGAGGTCAACTCCACGCTCTCCGGTGTGACCGACGCCAGGTCGAGCGCATGCGAGAACGTCAGAACCAACGGCTCGTTCAGGTAGACCTGGCCGCCATCGACCGGTCGCACCTGAAGCAGCCGTAACGTCTGCGTCTCGCCATCCCCGCGCCGGCAAGCCGTTCCACCGAAGCAAACCAACGCTGCGCCCGCGAGCCAGGCCGCATGACGAAGCCGGCGACCCTTGGAAGAGGAAACGGCCCCACCGCCCGCAAGGGCCCTGGGGTTCTGGCAGAGAACGGAGACAGGCACGATGGCATTGAACCAAGTCGCACGCCGTCCCCCAACGCCGCTCCCGGGTCCTACGTCAGGTTCCGAGGGCCCGGTGACTCCTTCCCCCGCCAGGTCCGGTCACCGAGGCGACCCAGGAGGTCGGCAGACCTGCGGGGATGTCCCGCGGCCCCGAGGTCGGTCACGGCCGGGTCCCCTTCCCAATACCGACTCCCGTCGGTCACCTCGCAGGCTGCACCCAGCGGGACGGGCTTCGTGGCTCCGACCTCGCGAGAC
>TARA_R110002073_G_scaffold245940_5_pt1 | contig 11304 bp, 5 predicted proteins | sample TARA_R110002073 | Tara Oceans TARA_R110002073 (sample SAMEA4397174) | marine metagenome | biome: Polar Biome; feature: [DCM] deep chlorophyll maximum layer (ENVO:01000326); material: water (ENVO:00002006), including particulate matter (ENVO:01000060) such as... | depth 40 m
TGTTAGAAAGACTGCCGTGCTCGACGAGCCACTCGACCAAGTCGCCCGGCAAGTAGACGTCACTATCTTTGGGGTCAACTCCAACAACGTCTCGCGCGTCGCTTCCCATTTCAGACGCAGTTTTGATTTTTCCCTTGTCTATGAGTTCAACTAAGCGGTTAGTTTGGTCAACTCGACTCTTTTGGTGTGGCTGAAGCCGAGCCGAATCTCGCCCTTCGTAGTCGCGGTACAGCGCAGGTATGAGCAACTTCCCGAAGTACTTTGCGACCGTCGGCAACAACCCGAGACGATAGAGCGTAATCAGCGAGGCTAAATCTGCTACAATATGTGTATCGGCGGATGGAGCGTTGGGACGAACGAACTGAAGCCCTGGTGCGTCATCTCTCGTGCCGATAACAAAACCGTTGCTCGCATAGGTCGTAAAACGGGCGTTCCAACTGACCGATTCACCCACACGCAACGGTTGGGTCCGATGCTCCATTGAGGAAGTGAGTGGCGCGTGGTCGATGTGACTTGGAAGTGTCCAGGGCAACTCCCCGCGAACAATCTTTGTCTCAATGTCATCGTCGAACTTATTCTTTTCCTGCAATTGAACTTTTAGGTCTTCAAGCGTGACTTGCCGCATGAACTGCTGCTCTTCGGCTAGGCCCGATTGCAGGCGGTGAAGCTGCTGTGTCGCTTCGTGCGCCGCCAATTCGTTGCCGGTCCGATAGGCGATATCCCAAAATTGAGCAACGTACTCTAGTTCGTTCCAAAACTTCTTCCTGTTATCCGAATCGTTCAGCACTGCGAAGGCGTCATGCGGTCGTTCGATCTCGACCAGAATGCGGGCGTACGCTTGGATGACTTGATGGCATTCTGGATTCTCACGTGACGCTTCCATCAGCAAGGCAAGGGATTCATCGACAAGGCCGAGTCCTTTGAGTGCGATCGCCTGGTTCAGGACATAATTCATCTCGTGTGGATCGTTCTTCGACAGTTGCTTGAGCAAATCAATCTGGCTGCGAAGCGCTTCGTCAGTACCTCGACGTCGATATAGATCGGAAAGCAGTTCCATCGCTTGTATTCGCTCGGATGGAAACTCCCGCAGACGCTGTAGCAGCGGTTCTGCTCGCTCTATCTCGCTAGTGGCCTGAACCGCCCTGTAGGCTCGCCACAACGCTTGTGGGTGCCCCGTGATTTCACAAAGTTCGTCGAGATAGGCGAGTGCCTCCTCCTGCTGGCCTTGCCCTTCCAATGCGAGTGCCAACAAGCTGAGGCAATCTGGGTCGCCATCGTGATGGACACCACGCATCACTTCTTCAGCACCAGCATAGTCTTCGGCTTCCAGCGCCGTCTTGGCTTTCAGCATGGTAAAGAAGCGGTGCTTCTCGCCAACCAAAACGGTCATTAGACGGATTGCCGTTGGCCTCGTTTCATCAGGTCCGAAAGACGCAGTCTGAAACGCAATATCAGCCAATCGCTCTTTTTGTTTGTCCGACGGATTCCGCGCCGCGAGTTGCTCTGCGTGATCTAGTCCAGACACATAGTCACTCAATCGGAAGACATCCATTTCAACACATGATATGAGTGTATCGAGATCGTCTTCGTTCTCGGATCGCATTGCTTCGATCAACTTCGGCTCCGCTTCAAGCAGGCCCCAACGCATTGCATTGAGAACGTCGACGTGAAGGGGGCGATAGTCTGCAAGTAAATTCGCCAATTCACTGCCAAGTTCGTCACCGAGTAAATGAGAGATACGAAACCGTACTGAAACTGACTCGCGTTCCAAGCCATTGGCAATCTTCCCCGCTGACCGAACCCTGGCAATGACTTGCTCAATCGTTTCTCGCGCCAACTCGATGTCCTTTTTTTGCTTCGCCGAAAGCGACCCCGGTTTGAGTCCGAGTGCGTCGTCACCTTCGCCACGAACAAGGTAGGCTCGCGCCGACTTGTAGAGACAGCGGTAATAACGTGCCAACCCATCGTTCGGTTTTCGCAATGCCTGACAGGCACTGATCGCATCGGTATCTCGCCCGGCAGCGATGTACGCGATCGCCGCTTGCTCCGCCCAAAGTTCGGACAACAAATGCTTGTCGGCAAGCTTGGTTGCTTGCTCAACATCACCACGGTCAAGCAATAATTCAATCCTGACAGCCAACGCGGTTGCATGGTCGCATTCGCTTAATCTGTCGAAGGCAACCGCCGCATCTCCGAGTCGTCGTTCGAGAAGAGCATCGACGGCGAGAGAAAGTGCGAGCAAGTCAGGGTCGTTCACGCCACCGGCGAGTATTCCCTGAGCGTCTTGCAAGTGCACACGTGCCGCACCGAGATTCAGATGCCGTAACTGAGGGTTCTCTTGCACAACGTCTGCCATCCTCAGCAGAACACTTGCACGCAACTCGTTCGTCGCGTCCTCGCCGCCTGCTTTGATCCACTGGCTCGCTTGTTCGTAAACCTCGCGACTACGACGCGCGTTCATCTCCAACGCAGCCGATTTGAAGTCTTTCAAGATGGCTTCGCCAACCGACTGAGCTAGACGCGCGGAGTGGGGCGAAATCGCTTTGACGTCAGCCTCACTATCATCGCTTGACGACGGAACCGTCGGGATCGTCAGCCGCGCAAGCACATCTGCGAAGTTGTTACGGCGGATAGCTTCCAAACCACGAGGCATCACGCAATCATTGATTGCAGCCAGCAATGGCCGCAGACGCTTAGCCATGTCCTCCATCATGTGTAGCCACGATCTCTCGTCGTGACTAAATGAATCGGAATCATCCGCCTCTAATGCTGCACGCACCTTGGTGCACTCATCATTCCAGAATGCAACCAATTCGCTGATGCCTTCATCGGTCTCCAACCACGGGCGAGCATCATCGAGAACAAGGGCAACCAGTTTGTCCTGAAACTCATCACGTTGGAAACCACACCGAAGGTACGCTTGGAAAAGTTCATAAACCATGCAGTATTTCGACCTGAGCGATTTTTCGCTGATAACTGCGATGATGCGTTTGGCCTGTGCAATACGCTTGGCGAAGTCTTGGATTGAACCACCAGGCTGGATTTCAGTTTTGTCACGCCCGACGCGAATTTTCTCCGAAGCAAGCGTGGTGCAGAGCAAATCGACAATCTGCTCACGCTGGACTCCAGCATCCGAGTCATCGCCCCAGGCATAGGAAACGTAAACGTTTGCGAAATAGTCTGGGGATGCACTCTCAGTAGCCAACGCTACATGGTCGTAGTCACCATTGCTGGATTGTGGCTTCGCAAGCGATTTGAGATACTCTGAGTTCTGTCGAAAGACGACTTGAAGCTCGCTATTGCCTTCGATCTTCGCAGCCTCAATTCCCATCGCGAGATTTGAGTTCATTGCATCGGTGTGATTCTGAAAGAAGTTCAAGACCACTTTTTGAGAGTACATCTCAGCGTTACAGGTTGAAGAGTCGACACTAGTCGTTAGCAAATCCTCTTTTGCGCTACAGTAGTTTTCGACGGTCAATGCCAATGGATTGTCGTCGGCCGTCGCCAGAACTTCACATAAGTGTTCAAGTTCCTGATCCTTGCTGCTTACCCAATCTCGCCGCATTCGCTCGAAGTCAATCAGGTAACCCGTCTGTCGCTGAACTTCGGTCAGCGGTAGATACGGATTTGGCCAAGTCGCAAATTCGCTGATCCCGAAACGCGAGCTACCATCCTGACAGACGGGGCACAGTTGCTTTCGATAGAATCGTTCAAGGTATCGAGCGACCCACTTCAGCCGCCCAGAACGTCGCGTCCCCGAATTCCATGCCAACCACAACCCAAGCACCGTATCCCGAAACGAATACAGTCGAGAGCGACCGTCATTGGGGTTTGGATCACACCGAAGCTGGCTGGCAAGTCGTTTAAGTAGTGTTGATGCCTGCTGGTTAGATACACCTAGGCTTTCAGCGACGATCGCCGGCGTGGGCAAATCGTCGGTCCCTCGTGGTCCGGCCAACACGTCAAGCACGGCACGTTCTTGAGGTGCTAGGTCTGCCAAGATTGCCTGGTAGACTGGCGTTGCATCGTCCAACAGTTTCCCTAATGTTTCCTCAATGGGGCGACTTGGTTCATCCAAGGTCGCATTGACTGCGAAAGTCATCCAGCGGGGATTCCCATTGAGCAGGTCGTGCAGCGCTAAGATGACTGGATTCATTTTTTCTGCGGAAAAATCGTCGCCATTCAGGTTTCGATAGTTCGCTGTCTTTGTGACAAGCTCAATCGCTTGCGGCTTGGTCAATGGTTGCAATATCTGAACGTCGAAGAAGTCAAAGAAGGGCTCATCGACGCTTGTGACGGCATCAAAGTGCCCGAGAGCGGACGCCATCAGCAGGCATCCGTTGTTGTCCATGAAAAATTTTCTTAGTGCCCCGATGTCCGAGCGGGAACGGAATTGCTTGGACAAGAGTTCGTGCAGATTTTCGACAACAACAACGACAGTGCGGTTTTGTTTCGCAATGAGACTGCGGAACATAGGAGCCAACGAGTCGATCACGTCCTCCGGGCTTGCAAGAGATTCGATACGCCGCTCAGCCGATACCCATTCGGATTCGTCTGGGCACGCTTGACCGATCAATCGAACAAGCTGCGATAAGAAGCTTGCAAATGTGATCGTTCCGATAGGCTCCTCGGGAAACGATACAACGGTCGTCTTACTCTTCAAAGTAAGGTCGCGTTCAAGACGGTCGCCGATGCAAGCGATTAAGTGTGTTTTGCCGATCCCACGCGGACCGAGAAACAAAAAGTGATGCTTCGACTTGCGGCCACAAGACTCGCGAATGTGCCCCACGGCGTCGTCAATCAGGTCCGAGCGACCAACCGTGATCTCATCGCGTGTCTCATCGCTTAGTTCTCGCGGACGGTAAGTTCGATCATCCATAGTATTTTTTCCACCATGCTTTCATTACGCCGCTTGAGAAGTCAAAGTGGTCCATGCCGCATTCGATAACGTAAAAGTCATTCTCTAGGTCACGCATCAGTTGATTGAACTGATCCCGCTGGCTAGCGGTATCAAGGCTGGCTCCCTGGTCCACTAAATGGCGTTGGAAGAGTTGCTCAAAGGATCGGCGACTAACACCCTCCGTAGTGGCCTGGCTGAGTTGACTCAGAATCAGGTAAGCCGCCGAACGCCGAGGGTCTCGATAGTAGAGTCGAATGCGAGTGTAATAGTGCTGAAGCTTGGCCTGCGCCGCTTGGCTGGTCACCATTTCATCGAACACCACATCGACATCCTTTGAACTGACCTTTCGAGGTTTCTTTTTCCAAGAACGAAAGATCTCTTGGGTCGCCAGTTGCATGAAAAACGGAATCGGTCGGCCCAATCGGTCCGACACGCGACGTGGGACTGTCTCACTGATTTCGACACCGCGACTGGACAACATCCGTTTTACAAACTCTTTCACCTCCGCCTCGCTGAGTATGGGCAGGGTTTCTGTGGCAATGTCGTTAATCAGATCCACTTCTCCGAGGTCGTCGAGAGTGGAAGCCAAGTTGATCGACCCGCCAATCAGCCACCGTATTGAGTCTCTGGCAGGTGGAGGCGTCTGTCGATTCTTACGAAACCATGCAAGGAATTCGCGGAGCGCGTCATCATTTTTGCCTCGCATATTGAGGACCAAATCAGGAAGTTCATCAACGATCAGTAGCACCGGCTTGTTGATTGCCCTCAACTGCCGAAGTGTTTCATCAGCGTGCTGTTTCCAGTTCTTCTGCCAGTCGGGATCGCTGTTGCGAAGAGCTACTTTGAACGCGCCTGCGCCAACCGACTCGACGTTCTCGCCAAGCCAATTTCGAGAGTCCCGCAATAGACGCCAACCACCTTGGATCAACCGATCTGCGACCGAACGGTGGTTTTCATAAAAATTCTCCAAAATTGTTTGGAAAAGCTCTGCCGGGTGCTTCAGATCCTGGACATTTTGAGAGACAACCAAATATCCGCTCTGCGGATGCTCCTGAAGGTGGTTCATCACGCTCGTCTTGCCCGTCCTTCAGGGGGAGGCGATGAGAACATGCCTGCGGCGGAGCGTCTCCCAGACAAGGTCGATAAATTCGTCGCGGAACCACAAATCGCATGGTTCAACTGGTTCGCCGGTGTAGAACTCAGGCTCTTTCCCCTGCTTTTCCATCATTTCAGCACTTTCACACCAGGATTGTTGCACAACAAATCTGTTGTATTGTAGGAAGCTCGATCGTGGTTGTCGAGCTAATTTCCCCGCCGGCAGTAATTGCGGAACCTTTGCTTGGAAGATCCGCCAACCATTCGTCGGCGTCGATTTCTGCTCCAGCAACTTCCACCACCGGTTGCTCGTCTCCTCATCGTCCCACTACATTGGCGTTGAGTTTGCAACCGCGCCAGCGAACGTAATTTTGAAAGCCATTTCGTCGCCGTACAACAACGCAAATTCGTAAGCCGGCTAGCGTCTCTGGTGACTGCCGGCAACGGAGTAGTCTTGGGCAATGCTGAACACCGTTTCGGTTGAACCGTACGCCAAGGCGGTTGTAGCGACTTCTGTTGCATGTTTTTATGCCTCGGCTGAAATCGGCAATGAGACCGATGTTGCAAGCACATGAAACCGCTAACAGTTATTGGCTTAAACGCGGTAACATCTGGCGATTGGCCTAATAGCTAAAAAAAAGACCGAGCCCGCCTTAATGGCGGACTCGGTCTAGCGATATCGGGGCGACAACGGAAATGATTATCGTTCGTGCCGGGCTCGGCGACCATCGGCTCGGGGCACTTCGCGCTGCTCGTGAATCCGGTCAAAGGCACTAGAGCATTTTCAACTTTGATATGCGTTGTTCCCTGAACGTTCACCAAATGGGAACACGGTCATCATAGGGCAATAGCGACAACCACAAATGGTTATCGCTGGTGCCGAGTCTGGCGGCCATCAGGCTTTGGCGCGCCTCGCTTTTCGTACAGGCGGCCAAGTGCGGCGGTGATCGCGGCGCGTGAGACACCAATCTCTGCAGCAATGTCCTTTTCAAGGACATTGGCGTCGTGCAGTTCTTCGATACGTGTTTCGACCTCGGGATTGCCCTTGATCTTGACCTTCGACTCGCGCCGATGTTTCGTGCCAGCACCCTCTTTCTTGCCATTGGCGTAGTCGAGCGCGTTCAAAATGGTCGGCCTCGATACACCGAACTCTTTGGCAAGAGCATTGCACGAGGGTTTGCGTTTCGTCGACTCCGCAATCTCGTTGTATCTGGCGAGGACTGCCTCTGCATTGTCCTTCGCCCAACACGACCGTTCGGGCACCTGAAACTCCTCGACCCAAAACCAATCATCAGGCAAACCCCGAAACCGGAATGGGTCTGTAACGGCATCAATCTCCTCAAGGGCCGCTACTGATTCACCAGGCTGAATTCGAGGCCGACCGCGACGGCGCGGCGTCGTTTGATAGTCGCCGTTAACTGTGTCACGCGACGGTTCCTTGGAAGTCTCGGACGGCTGTTGATTTGCAAACCAGTTGACGGCATTAAAGGAACTTCCAATCTTGCACACTCTTAGCCTCACACGACCATCGCTGAAACACTCGATCTTGTCGACATGCATCGACAGGAACAGGTTTGTTTCCGTTGCATTTTCCCCGCTTAGAACGGTTGCCAAGCGGTCGATTCGATCGCGAACTTGTTCGGGGCGAACTAGGGTCGTAAGCATTGTCTCCGAGGCAAAGTCCTCGTGAAGAATCGCGTCAATTTCATTCCGTCGATCGGATGCTTCGGCCAATTGAGCCTCGACCAGTTCGCGAACGGAATCGGACAGCTTTGGTTTGCTGAGAGACTGAATCCAACCGGACATCTGTTCTCGCAGCGTGGCCAATTCTGCTTCCAAACCTGGCTTCGTGTCGAGTTCTTCGGATTGGAGTTCGCTTAAGGCCACTCGAACCAATTCGGTGAGTTCTTCCAAGAACTCCAACCTGCCAGGTTCGTCGCGTGGAATCAGATGTTTAAGGATGAAACCGACAACTGATTCACGAAGCCATTCTTCGGGCACGCGAAACTTGTTGTCACAAATCCCAAGACTTCGGTTTGGACACATATACGATGTGTACACCGTATCTTTGTATTTCGACGAATTTGGGTTCATCGCGGCATTGCAGTGTCCGCAGCGGACCAGCCCGGTTAAGGGATAGCGATAGCTGATGCCGCGTCGCCGCTCGCCGCTTTCTAACTTTCGGTTCCGGGTGCGAGCAATCCGGTTGGCCTGGATTTGCTCAAAATCCTCGACCGAAATCAACGGCTCGCAGAAATTGGGAACGTGAATCACATCCTCGGGGGAGTTGGCTTCCAAGACCCGCGCTCCACGGACAATACCCGTGCAGTTCTGGTCCCAAACCAGCTCGCCACAATAGATCGGATTCTGAAGTTGCTTGCCAATTGTGTCCGCAATGAATGGCTTGAACTTGTCGGGAATGTCGGCTCGACCAGTGAAGTGCCGGGCCAGCCGAAGTTGACCCCATGAACGTTTCGATTTGCTCGTCAAAAGCACGTCACGCATGATCGGGCCCTCTTCCTCATCGGGTACAAGATGATTGTGCACGATGGTTCGTGCGCCCGGCTTTTCAATTCGCTCAACCTCTTCAAGTCGATACCCGAACGGTGGCGGACCCCCCGGCCAGAATCCCTGTTCGATTGTGAGATATTTAGCACGAAGAACATTGTGTGCTTTGATCTCCGAATCGACTGTCGCCCGATAATTCTCGAACATGGTCATCACGCGACCGGTTGAGCTCGTAGGGTCAGAGAAGTTCTTATCCGCAGTGAGGATCAAAACTTTATTCTCGTGTTCAAGCCGAGCTTGCACCTCATCAAGTTCATTCATGCGACCAAACCGTTCTTTGGTGTCGACCAGGATTGCATCGATTCGGATCTGCCCCGTTCTGATGTCGTTCAGCATTTGCAGAAACCCTTTTCGGTTTCGCGTCATGCGGCCCGTCAAACCGTCATCACGGTAGACTTTGACGATTCTGACGTTTAGGCCAGATCGTTTAATCCGAGAGCGAATCATCTTCTCCTGTTGCTCAGGGCTCAACGGATTCTGTTTGTCGTCGCTCATCCGAAGGTAGAGAACAACGGTCAATAGCTTGGTTAGATCAAACTGACGTCTTAACATAGGTCTTTACTCCATGTGCTCGGCAGCGAAATTCTTCGCAATTGCCAGAGCAAGAAACTGGACCAATCGTTGGCGACGCAAGCGATCAACCTCGTCCAGCAGCGGCTCTAATCGGTCTGGCGGCCAGTCCGTGGGAATGGCGGTGCAACCAGACGCGATGAGTGCCGCGTGAGTTGATTGTTCGTAGCTGCTGTCGTCTGAATTGGTCGCTTGGGGTGTTTGGCTTTGCATCTTGTGCTCCTAGAAACACGCAGACGCCTAGCCGGACGGCAACACGCCGTACCGCTACTAGGCACTTGCGCGCTTGGTCTGTATGTGGGATCACCACTCGCCATCACAAGTCAGGCGAGAAGCAATCAGGGCAAAGAAAAAGCCGTGTCATCGAATGACACGGCTAATGAAAATTAAGATTCGCCCAACCGAGAAACCGGGCTAAACCTTGCGTCTGGAAGAGTTATAAGTCGCTCGTTCTTCCTCGTACTGGTAGATCGAGACCAAAGCTGCGTTGAAAAACCCCTCTTGTGCCGCGATGTCAGTGGTTTCCGCGACGGCGTCACCAATCAGTTCTCGGCCAGTCGGTGTTGAGATGAGCAAACTGAAAGCTGGATGGAGTCCGAGAACGAGCCCATGCAAAAGGTGAAGTTCCTGGCGGCTACCTGGAATGGGCACCCTCTGATCCAAGTGCCAAAGACCGTGGAAGTTCGCGAATAACTCAGGGTGAACCGCCTCACTCGCTAATCGCGTGAGGACGGTGGTCCATGCAGTGGAATAGCACTGGTGAAACGCAGCTTTGCTTTCAAACGAAAGCACATTCAATACCGTTTTCTGCAAGTGGCTGTTACTCCGGCGGCCGAAACGCTTCCTCCAAACTTCCCAACGCTCCTTCAGGTCTGAGACCGCGTCGGCCAAGTCATGGCGCCAAACGTCTTCAAGTCCTTCAAACAGTTCTACTGCCCAACCGCGGTAGAGAGACTCTTCCTCTGAGGAAAGCATCGGAAATCCAACAACGTTGCGACTTTGTTCGTGAAATTCAAACAGCGTCGATCGTTCGTCTCGCGACGTGCGAAGCATCTGATCAAGTTGTTCGAGAAGCTCTTTCTGATACTCGGCCGATCGCCTTTTCAGACTAGCATCGGGGAAAATCAATTGTGCGGCGTCGTGCCGGACCTCCGGCCACAAGGTCGCCAAGAGATGTGTCTCCATAGCCTCTCCGTTTTCCCCAGCAAGCTGATGAGCCTGGTGGTAGAAGTGATCGAGAATGGGCTGGAAATTCTTTCCGAACGTCCCATTGCGAGCAACCAAAGTACGCTTATCGACCCAATACTGAGTTAGCGTATGCTCAGCGAGGAACAATTCACGCGAGCGAAGTTCGAGCCTCACATGTTCGTCAATATCAATGGTCGTCGTCGCCAGTGGTGAGCCGACCGGTCGTGCTGTCTCAAGCCAATCGTTACCATCTTCGCCAACAGAACATCCTACAGCGTCCGAGCTTTCTTCAATCGACAGTGGCATCGTATTCTCCATTAGCAATTTGAGTTTAAGCTTGGCACACTGTGCCAAGAACCATGACTACGGGTGAGTATACGTGACAACAGGTGACAACAAACTGAGAGACGCAAGCCATTACTCAATCGAGCTTTACGCACAAAAGTGCTTGACTCACAACGGTTTGCGTCACCTCAATCGGAGAGTCCCGTGTCCTCCGCTTTAGAGCCACTTGCCGCCAGCCGGTAAGTGGCTCTTTTTATTGCTACTCGCGTCTTTTTCGGGCGGTCAATTTTGTCTCGAAAATGCGATGTTACGATAAATGTTCCGATAAGAAGCCTGTCAGGGACCCCAATGTTCCGATAGGACCGGCAGGAGTGCTGCCAAATGGTCACGCGAACGCGTCATCAGTGAAAACCCGACACAGCCGGGGATACTGCCCCCGGCAGCAGCACAAATTCGTCCTGGGTATCTGGTGCCACGAGTTAGCAAGCGCGACGAAAAAGCTAGAGCGTTTGCATCCTATTGAACATTGGCGAAGAGCACACACGGCCGTCGCCGCAGATGCCCGCCAACCCAAAAGGCCACCTTACGGTGGCCTATCTCATCGCCGTTTCACTCCGGTGCGGACCGTGGTTCACGAATCAAAGAGACCTGACCCAATACTGTTCGGCACGAAAGTTGCGCATTGAATTTCACTGGTT
>TARA_R110002073_G_scaffold102918_8_pt1 | contig 11302 bp, 10 predicted proteins | sample TARA_R110002073 | Tara Oceans TARA_R110002073 (sample SAMEA4397174) | marine metagenome | biome: Polar Biome; feature: [DCM] deep chlorophyll maximum layer (ENVO:01000326); material: water (ENVO:00002006), including particulate matter (ENVO:01000060) such as... | depth 40 m
GCAGCAAGGTCACCGTGATTTCCCTGCACGACTTCCAGCGCGGCTGCTCACCGGCGTGGTTCGAGTCCTATATCTGGGGCCGTTTCGCACAGCCTACACGCGTGCTGTACGCCCGCGATGAACCACTGCGGCGGCGGGTGGAAGCGGCACTGACACAAGCCGCGCACACGCTGCTGCGCAATGCGCTGCCGGCACTGCCGCCCGAGGGCAGCATCACCGCGCTGTGGGAGCAGGCGCTCGGCCTGAGCTATGCGACGGAACTGCGCACCGAGCGCAGCGGGCGGGCACAGGAGCTGGCCGAGTCGGCGCGGGATTTCTACACCGCGCTGACGCGCCACCACGCCGGCGACCTCGGTTACGGCTTTACGCTGGCCGAGCGCGACGGCGAATGGCACTACCACTGTCATATCGGCCCGCTCAAACGCCGGGCGACTATGCTAGCCTGGGGGCTGCGCCGCGCCCAGGGCAAACTGCTGTCGGTAGCCAGGGTGGTCAAGGGCCTGTTTACCTTTGAGGGCGGGCTCGATTACATCGCCTGGAAGCTGGAGCGCCATTCCGGCGAGGAAATCCACATCCCCGACAAAGTCAGGCGCGCGCCACTGATCCACCTGTGGGCCTTTTTCTGGGGCCTGTATCGCCGCGGGATATTCAAGTAAACACCCCTGTAGCGCGTACTATTTACGCTGAATCCGGGCCCCGCAAAATGGAAAAATACGCCGTATTCCTTTATAGTTTGCGCCCAATAAAGCCACTTCTGACAGCCTTGGCGACCCCATGAAAGCGTGCGTATTCATCCAGACCAACCACAAGCAGATCACCGGTGCCATCGTTGCCGAACACGCGTTGCGTCGTTATTCCACCAATAACGACAAATTCGACGTGCAGATCATGGACACCCGGGACTACCCCTTTTTCGCCGCTCGCGAGGGCCAGGAATACCTGCGCGATGGCGTCAAACGCACGTGGATGAACGAGGATTTGCAGTCCTTTACGCCGACCCGCTTCATGCCGCCCAAGCTGATGGGCTACGAGGGCCGCGCCGTGGTCATCGATCCCGATATTTTCGCCGTCACCGATATCTGGGAACTGCTCAGCCGCGACATGCACGGCAAGGCCATCATGTGCCGCATGCGCTCGGGCCCGAAGGGGCTGGTGGACAAATGCATGGCCAGCAGCGTGATGCTGCTCGACTGCGCCCAGTTGACGCACTGGGACGCCGAGAAGAAATTTGAGGCGATGTTTGATTTCACCCAGGATTACCAGCCCTGGATCTGCCTGAAAGAAGAGCCGCGCGACAGCCTGGACTTCTTCGAACCCGAGTGGAACGATTTCGACAAGTTCACGCTGCAGACCAAAATGCTGCACACCACGCGGCGCAAAACGCAGCCATGGAAAACCGGCCTGCCCACTGACTGGCGGCCGGCAGAGCGTTTTCGCCTGTTCCCCCCCGCCGCATGGGTGATGCGCGCACGGCGCAAACTGTTTGGCGAGTACGCGTTTCTCGGCAATTACAAACAGCACCCCGACCGCAACCAGGAAGTGTTCTTCTTCGGGCTGCTGAAAGAGTGTGTCGAGCAGGGCAAAATCACAGAGGAATTCCTGCGCAACGAAATGGCGCAGAACCATGTGCGCCACGACGCGCTGGAGATCCTGGCGCAGACACCGGACCTGCCGCCGGCACCCCTGCACCCGCTTACCGCGCTGTCACAAGCTGCCTGACCGCCTGCGTCGCGCGCTGCAAGTCGGCGCGCACGATAGAGTCCTCTTTCTCTTCCTCCAGGGCGGGTGCTGCCTGCATCCGCGCCTGCAATGCCTGCACCGCCGGTGCCAGCGTCTGCTGCGCCAGCCACTGCGCCCTGCCTGAACCGACCAGCACCTGCTGGATATTGCCGATATCGCGCCGCATGCGCTGCGGGCCAACACGCATCGCCAGCCGGTGCGTGAGCGATTTGTACGTGTAGTTGTGCGGCAGACGCCACCAGCTCTGCGCGTCGCCGACATCAAAGATGAACAGTGGCTTACCGGTATGCACCGCCTCGCCGAGCATGGACATGGACTCCCCGGTCACGACAAAGGCATCCGCCAGAGCCAGCAGCCCGTGGTAGGGGTTGTCACCGGGATCGCCCCAGCGGTAGCAAAAGAATGGCTGCCGCAGCTGCGACTGCATGGCATCGCCGGCGGCGCGCGGCGTGCGCGGGCTATCGGTGGCCAGTACCGAACCGCCAGCGCCCGCTGCCAGCGCCTGCGCCAGCGCTCCCAGGCGCCGACCCTTGCCAGGCGTCATCACAAAACGGCCGCTGTCACCGCCCATCAGCACTGCCACCCAGGGTCGCGGTAAGTGTTGCCACTGCGGCCGAAACTGCTCGGCACGGGACAGGTCCTCTGCGGTAAAGCGATGCAGGGGCAACTTGTTGTGCACGATATTGGCCCGCTGCGGCAGGAAATACTGCGGCGTGGTCACGATAAGGTCCCAGGCGGACAGGGGTGCCCAGGGGCGGCCGATATGCACCAGGCGCGTGTGCCCGCCGGACTGCCGCTGAATCCATCGCGCCACCGGTTCATTGCGCCGCCCGGCGCTGATGACAATATCCGGCCACGGCGCCACCAGCTCACTGGATTGGGCGCGATCGATACCGGCCAGGGAGGTGCCGGCGCCGAAATGCACCAGCAACTCCCAGGCGCGGGCTGTGATGTGCTTCTCCACGAAGCCCCAGCCCAGTTCCTCGGCCAGCGCCCGCACCTGGGTATTGTCCCCGGCTTTTTTGCCGAGCAGGCACCAGACTGTGATCGTTCCGTCGCCCACGCGGCTTCCTCGTCAGTTTTAGCGCGGAATATGGCGCGCCGCCCCGGGAGCATCGCTCCAAAAATTGCCAAAGCCAGTCGTTTATGGATCACCGTGCTGGCGGTAAACTATCCTACAGATTACTCGCGAGAAGAAACAGTTTGAAACCCACAGTCTTTATACACACCAACCACAAACAAATGCTCGGCGCACTGGTGAGCCGCTACTCACTGCGCAAGCGCTCCGCGCACGCCGACCAGTTCGATGTGAAGCTGGTTGAGGTAAAAGACTACCCCTGCATGCTGGAGCGCGAGGGCCAGCTGTACCGCCGCGACGGTGAGATGCGCCCCTGGCTCAACGATGACCTGCAGTCCTTCACCCCGCTGCGCTTCACGCCGCCACAGCTGATGGGCTACGAGGGCCGCGCGGTGATCATGGATCCGGACATCTTCGCCATCGGCGATATCTGGGAGCTGTTGCAGCGCGATATGGCCGGTGCCGCCATCGTGTGCCGGCCCAAAACAGGCCGCAAGGGGCGCCAGGGCGCGTTCGCCAGCAGCGTCATGCTGCTGGACTGCGCCCAACTCAAACACTGGCAGTTCGAGAGCAACTTCGCCGAGATGTTCGAGCCGGTGAAGCGCGATTACATGGACTGGATTTCACTGAAGCTGGAACGGCCCGGCAGCATCGGCGCGCTCGAAAACCAGTGGAACGATTTCGACCACCTCGACGACAACACCAAACTGCTGCACAACACCAAGCGCAAGACCCAGCCCTGGAAAACCGGCCTCAAGATCGACTACCGCCCGGCCGACACCTTCCAGCTATTCCCGCCAAGACACTGGTTGCGACGCGGTCGCCGCGCGCTGTTCGGCGACTACAAGTTTGCCGGCACCTACGACGCCCACCCGGACCCGAACCAGGAGTCGTTCTTTTTCAACCTGGTGCGCGAGGCGCTGGAAGACGGCGAGCTGTCCGAATCTGTATTGCAGGATGAGATTGCGCAGGGGCATTTGCGGCCGGATGCGATGCAGCTGGTCGGCGCTTGAAGTGACTGGAGACCAGTCCCTCAGGGGCGCAGGCCTGAGCGCGAGTATCTCAGCCCTCTGAGCGATCAGGCCTGCGCCCCCGAGGGACGGCGATATGGCAGGGAAGGCAAAAAGATACATGCTTCGGTACGGTGTCACGGCGAGCGGCAGCGGGAATGCCCCGCTTGCTCAGAAGGCTGAGATATTCGCCGCGGAGCATTCCCACTGCCGCTCGCCTGGTATCGCAGGTGAGGCTGGGTTTAACAGGTTTGTTCTCGAAGGTTTAGTTGCAGTCGGGAGAGAGCTTGGAAGCGCGCAATGCACCAGAGTCCCTAAGGGGAGCAGGCCTGAGCGCGAATATCTCAGCCCTCTGAGCGATCAGGTCTGCTCCCCTTAGGGACGGCCCACCGGCACGATACTCAGACCTATTTGTAGTTAAACAACGGATCCAGCGTCTCGGCAAGGCGCTGGTCAATCGCCGCGACTTCCTCATCGGTGAAGTAATCGCGGTAGCCGCCGACCTTGGCGCGGCGCACTTTGAAGCTGTTGGGGTTGTCCTTGTCGCGCGGCATCATGCGTCCGCCGGCGAGGCGGAACTGCTGCGTGCTTTCCATTTTCTTCATGTTTTCATAGGAGGAGTAATCCACCGCCGCATTGACGTGAGCGTCGGTAGCGTGCACGTGCATGAAGTCCAGCAGTTGACGCAGTTCCTCGCGGGGTCTGGCGCGCAAGTCCTCGTAGCGCAGCAGGTGGAAGTGCTGCATGTTGCTGACTTCCTGCGCCCACAGGTTCAGGTAGTCGGTCACGGCCTTCATACTGCCGCCGTTATCGCCCATCACAAAATCGAACAGGCTGATATCGCTGCCCTGCGGTGGGTAGTTGTTGATCGCCACCTTGGTCGACTTGATACGAAATTTCCACTGGAAAAACTGCGACACGGCGACATCGCGAGGATCGCGGGCCAGCAGTATCACGCGCTTGTTGTAGAAAGGCTTTTTGGTGTACGGATCGCCCGTGTAATCCTTGATGTAGTTGTCGTGGGTGAAAAAGGTTTTGGGGACGGACTTGTTGAGATTGTGGAAGTTGTCGAAGCCGAGCACAGCGTTTTCCGGCAGGCCGTACATCACGCGAAACAGGTGCGAGATCATCACGCGCAGCCAGGTGCGCCCGCTCTTGCCGAAGGACACCACGACGATGTCGGCGCGCTGCAGTTTGTCGAACTGCTCGACGCCGCGCAGCTTGCGTTCGGCGGCGAGAATCTCTGCCTCCGGCTGGCCGCGCATTTGCCAGTGCAGAACGCGGCGCGACAGTTTCTTGCGGCCGGTCTGCCACAGCTGGCGGATATTCTGGATCGCCAGGTTCATGCCTGTTGCCCACCGTAGCCAAACACCGGGTCGAGCTGCGCCACCATCTGCTCAAGCTGCGCACACTGCTCGTCGGTGAAGTAGTCGCGGTAGCCGCCCACCTTGGCCTTGCGCACCTTGAACGACTGGGGGTTGTCCTTGTCGCCCGGCTTGACGCGCGCGCCACTGCCCTTGAAGAATTTATCCTGTTCCATTTTCTTCATATTGTCATAGGCGGCAAAATCCACCGCTTCCTGCACCTGCTCGGGCGTGACCGCTGTGCCGGTAAACGCCAGGATGTCGGCCAGCACCGCGCCGGGGTCCTTGCGCATGTCCTCGTAGCGCACCACCAGTACATCGCGCAGTTCGGGGATCGCCTGCGCCCAGCCGTTGAAGTAGTCGACGATGCGCGGCACGCCCGCCTCCTTGTCCAGCACAAAATCCCAGACATCGATATCGGCACCGTGCGGCGGGTAGTCATTGATAAACTTTTTATTCGGCCGCATACGAAACTGCCACTGGAAGAACTGGGACACCGCCACATCGCGCGGGTCGCGCACCAGCAATACAATGCGCTTGCCCTGGAAATGGCGCTTGGAATGCGGGTTGCCGGTGTAGTCACGCAGGTAGTTGTTGTGGGTGAAAAACACGGCGGGCAATTGCGGGTCGCGCCGCTTGAGGTTGTCGAAATCCAGCAGCTCACTGGCGTCGAGATTGCCCTTGAGCTGGTACGCCCGCGACAGCATGACGCGCAACCAGGTCCTGCCGGATTTGCCCCAGCTCATCAGAACCCAGTCGCTGCGCTGCAGCTTCTTGAACTCCTCGCGACCGCGCAGCCAGCGCTCCACTGCCTTGCGACGCCCCGCTGGCAACCAGAAACAAAGCGCCAGGATAATGTGGCGTAACACAACGCGTGCCTTATCGGCCATCTGCGGGAATATCCTCAATAACAGACTAAAAAGGCGGCAAATGGTACCGTAAAACCGCTTTTCCCGCACTAATCGAACAAGCGCTGATTTACCGCACTATTAACATCCTGAACCGTTGCACCGCCTTGCCGGACAAACATCCGGCGTACTAAAATGCCCGGATGTCACTGATCAATATCGAAGCGCTTCGCGCCACACCACTGCAAACCGACCCCTACGACTATCTCGTGGTGCCGGGGTTTCTCAGCGCCGATGCGCTACAGCAGGTGAATCGCGATTATCCCGCAATTGACACCGCCGCCAATCACGCCCTCGAAAACCTCAGCTATGGCCCTGCATTCGAAGCGCTGATGGAAGCGCTTTGCAGCACCGAGCTGGCCACCGTGCTGGGCGAGAAGTTTGACATGGACCTGGCCTCCCTGCCGACCACGGTGACTGTGCGCAAATTCTGTGAACGCACTGACGGCAATATTCACACCGATCACAAGAGCAAGGTCATCACCATGCTGGTTTATTTCAACGAGCAGTGGGATCACCCCGAGGGACAATTGCGCCTGTTGCGTTCGAAAGACGATATCGAGGACTACGCGGCCCAGGTACCGCCGCTGGGTGGCTCGATGATAGCGTTTCGACGCACCGACCACTCCTGGCACGGCCACACGCGCTTCGTCGGCGAGCGCCGTATGGTGCAGATCAATTACCTCGACCAGAGTCCGCTGGCCGTCGCGGCGCAGCGCATCAGTCGCTTTGGCACCCACTTCATGAAAAACGTGTTGGGAATGCGCTAGTCGCGCGCACGCATCGAACACCTGCCGACAAAAAAACGAGTGGTGATCGCCGGCTTTGGCGATACCGGCCTGCTCGTGGCCATCTACCTGGGTGAGGATTTCGACATCCTGGGCATTACCCCCAAGCCCTGCCTGGTCAGCGGCCAGGAACTGGGCATGCGACTGACGCAACCGCAGCGCTGGAAACAGGATTACCTGATGCCCTTTTCGCGCTACCAGAAGCTGGACGGGGTGCGCACGCTGCAGGGCCTGGTTACCGCGATTGATCCCGGCAATTCCACCGTCACCGTGGCTCTGAAAGACGGCAGTTCGCACACTGAACCCTACGATGTACTGGTGATTGCCTCCGGTGTCAGCAACGGTTTCTGGCGCAATAGCGCGCTGGAGGACATGGACACCATCAACCGGTCGATCGACACTGCGTCGCAGCAACTGCTGCAGGCACAGACACTGGCCATTGTCGGCGGCGGTGCCACCGGTGTCAGCGTCGCCACTAACCTGGCAGCCCGCCACCGGGATAAAGCCATTCATTTCTTCTTCAGTGAGCCCCAGCCCCTGCCGGGCTACCACCCCAGGGTTCGCGACCGCGTGGAGCAGCACCTGCGGGAGATTGGGGTGGTGCTGCACCCCGGCCACCGGGCGGTTATTCCGCAGGGTTTCCAGTGCGACCGGTTCACCACCGGGCCCGTCGAATGGAGCGGCGGACAGCAGGCGTTCGATGCCGACCTGACGCTGTGGGCGGTCGGGAACACGGCACCCAACAACCGCTTCATTCCACCCGACATGCTGGATGCCAACGGCTTTGTCAACACGGATCAGTTCCTGCGCGTCGCGGGGTATAAGAATGTTTTTGCGGTCGGCGATATCGCCGCGTCCGACCCCCACCGCAGTTCAGCGCGCAACTGGGGTTACCGCCTGCTCGGTCACAATATTCGCGCCCACCTCGAAAACCGCGATAGCGATCTGAAACCCTACCAGCCACCGCGCTACCGCTGGGGCTCAATCTTCGGCGTGCAGCGCGACGGCCTTCGCGTGTTCCAGCCTGACGGCCGCAGTTTTCGCTTCCCCCGATGGAGCGTTCGCACCCTGTTGTTCCCACTGGCGGTGCGCAAAATGATCTACAAGGGTGTACGCAAAGCCTGAACGGCTGGCATTACCGTCTTTTCGTGGACAGTAAATTTACCGGCAGCGCCTTATTTTCCCTACATGCGCAAGCTATCGTTAGCGCCATCAGAACGATAATGCAGGTAAGGAGATACGGTGAACAATCTAGCGGAATCAGGCTTTCAGGCGTCGCCATTCAGCATGGGTTCTCCACGCGCTCTGGCGTTGCTGGACGCGGCCAGGGATTTACAACCGGTACTGCTTGAGCGGGCAGCGCAATGCAAAGCGCTGCGCAGGGTACCCGACGAGACCATCGCTGATTTTCAGAACGCGGGCTTTTTCAAGATCCTGCAGTCGCAACAGTACGGCGGGTTTGAAATGGACCCGCAGGTGTTTTACGCCGTCGGCCTGGAGTTGGCAAAAGCCTGCATGTCCAGCGCCTGGGTGCTGGGCGTGGTCGCGGTGCACAACTGGCAGATGAACCTGTTTGATCCACAGGCCTCAGAGGACGTCTGGGGCGACGATCCCACCGTACTGGTCTCTTCGTCTTATGCGCCGATGGGCAGGGTGACACCGGTCGACGGCGGATTTATGCTGAGCGGGCGCTGGAGCTTCTCCAGTGGCTGTGAACACTGCCAGTGGGTATTTCTCGGCGCCGTCATCCCGACTGAGGATGCGCCCTGGGATATGCAGAACTACAGTACGTTCCTGCTCCCGCGCGCCGACTATACCATCGAGGAAAACTGGGATGTCGTTGGCCTGCAGGGCACCGGCAGCCACGATATTGTTGTCGACAACATCTTCGTACCGGAGCACCGGGTGCACAAAATGCGCGAGGATCGCGGCGGCGAAAAGCATCGCGCGAAAGCACCACTGTACCGTTTGCCATTCATGCAGGTGTTCTCCAGGGCGGTGTGCAACGCCTCCCTCGGCGCAGTGGAAGGCGTCCTAGAGGATTATATCGAGGTCGCTAAAACCCGTGTCGCCGGCCCGGTACCGATGCGGGACGAACCCAGCGCCAAGAAAATCGCAGCGGACGCCAAATCGGCAATCGAGCACATGAAGATGATGATGTTCATAAGTTTCGATCGCTTAATGGACGCGGCGCGATCAGGCGCGGAAGTGCCACTGCTGGACCGCGCGCTGTTCCGATATGAAACGTCCATGGTCGCCGATCAATGCCTGGCCATCTCCTCCAGGATGCTGAAAGCCGCCGGTTCCGGGGCGATACGGAACGGCAGCGCGATGCTGGCTCGGCACCAGGATATTCTCGCCAGCCAGGCGCATATCGCCAATATCAGTGAGCCCTTTGCAGTGAATCTCGGCGGCATGCTGTTCGAGCAGGACAGCACCGACGCCAGCCTCTGAACACATCTCGTTAATCTATAAGGAATAATCCATGGCTCTGAATGGAGTGTTACCGGAGCAACATTACGCCAGTTGCGCCAACGGCTATCGCATGCACTATCTCGATAGCGGCGAGGGGCCTGTGGTGGTCTTCCTGCACGGCTCCGGGCCCGGCGCCAGCGGCCACAGTAACTTCAAGGCCAACTATCCGTGGCTGGCCGAGCGCGGGTACCGCTGCATTGTCCCCGACCTGGTCGGCTTCGGCTTTTCCGACAAGCCCGATGACGTCGATCACCCGCTGTCATTCTTTGTCGAATGCGTGAAACAAACGCTGGATGTGATCGGGGTTGAGAGCTGCTGCGTGGTCGGCAACTCGCTGGGCGGCGCCGTGGCGCTGGGGCTGGCACTGGAATACCCGGCGCTGGTGAACCAACTGGTGCTGATGGCGCCCGGCGGCATGAGCCAGCACGAAGAGTACCTGCAGATGCCTGGCATGCAGAAAATGTTCGAGGTGTACGGCTCCGGCGAGCCCATCTCGCACGCGGTTATGAAAGAGCTGTTCGCCTTCGGTTTGACACACGATCCCGTGCACGCCACTGACGAACTGGTCGCGGAGCGCTCGCAGATTATGGCCATCATGAACGGCCATGTGATGTGGACGATGGCGATCCCGTATCTGGCTGAGCGGCTGCCGGAACTGTCCTGCCCGGTGCTGGCCTTCTGGGGCACCGATGATCGCATGATGCCAGACAGCGGGATTCTGGCGCTGGCCAAAAACTGCGCCAATCTCAAATTCATTATCCTGTCCGAGTGTGGCCACTGGGTGATGGTGGAACACACTGAGCTGTTCAACCGGGAAGTGTTGTCATTCCTGGAAACAGCCTGATTTCTGTTAGCGAGGCTTTGCATGAACATACGCAGTTTGGGTTATGTGCTGATCGAAACCACTGATATTCAACAGTGGCTGTCGTTCGGCACTGAGGTTCTGGGCCTGATGGTCGCGCCGGGTATGCCGGACGACGGCGTCATCTACTTCAAGATGGATGAGCGCCCGTTCCGTCTGGCCATTGTCCCCGGCGATGCCGACCGCCTGCAGCTCTGCGGGCTGGAGTTGCTGGACGAGGCGAATTTCCACACCGCCTGTGAAGAGCTGCTCGCCGCAGGTGTTGAGATCACCCATGGCACCGCCGCCGAAGCGGCGCAACGGCGAGTGCGCGAGCTGATTCGTTTCGACGACCCGGCGGGCAACACACTGGAGCTGTACCACGGCGCCGACCTCGACTACGCGAAGTTCATCTCCCCGCTGGGTATCGCAGAGTTTGAAACCGGCTTCAACGGCAATGCCGGTTTCGGCCACGCCGTGTTGCCGGCACCGAACCGTATCGAAACACACGCGTTTTACACCGACGTGCTCGGCTTTGGCGATGCCGACTTCATGCACTTCAAGTTTTCCGAGGACCCCGATGATCCGGGGTTCGGCCTGAACTTCATGCATGTCGAGAACCCCCGCCACCACACCATCGCCCTGTTTGAAGGCGAGCATCCCAGTGGCTGTATTCACCTGATGCTGGAAGTCAAAAATATCGACGAGGTCGGCTACTGCCTGGACCGTGTGCTGCAGCGCGAGATTCCCGTTACATCGACGCTCGGCCGCCACACCAACGACCGCATGCTGTCGTTCTATATGCGCACGCCGGGCGGGTTTGAACTGGAGTTTGGCTGCGACGGCCTGAAAATGGACTGGAGCGACTACACACCGACAAAGACCACGCTGCCCAGTATCTGGGGCCACAAGTTCTCGCTGTAGCCTGAGTGATGCCCGGCACCGGTCCAGGCAGTGCGTTATTGCGGTACGGCAGCTGGGCGCTGGTGACGGGCAGTACCGCGGGCATTGGCCGCGAGTTTGCGAGCCAACTGGCCGAGGCAGGCTTCAATGTCGCGCTGCTGGCCCGCGATGCCGACCAGCTGCAGGCACAGTGCC
>TARA_R110002073_G_scaffold225_4_pt1 | contig 11288 bp, 8 predicted proteins | sample TARA_R110002073 | Tara Oceans TARA_R110002073 (sample SAMEA4397174) | marine metagenome | biome: Polar Biome; feature: [DCM] deep chlorophyll maximum layer (ENVO:01000326); material: water (ENVO:00002006), including particulate matter (ENVO:01000060) such as... | depth 40 m
GGAAGATTTAAGTGAGGATATGCAGGAAGACCTTGAGTTAAGGTTTAAAGTTTATAAAGAATCTGTAAAGAGAGCTGCTGAAATCAATAAAGAAATCAGCAAGGAATTAGACGATACTATATATAGATTAGACCACAAGAACAAAGAAGAGAGTAAGAAAGCTTTAGACAAGAAGTTTCAAGATGTTAGAGACATATACGCTAACCTTAGAGATGCAATAGATAAAGGTACTGTAGTTATAGGTGAAGAGTCTTATAAATTAGACTCTATGGCTTTTGATACATTACTTCGTTTAGCTCAACATAACTTTGGTAATCATATAGCTGAAAAGCAAATCACTGATTGGGAGTATGCACACGGTAAGAAGTTTGTAGAAACAGTTATTGATGGTCAGCATAAGAAGTCTAAAGATATTTCTAGATTAACACTATGGATGTCTCCAGGTGATTTTGGTAAAACTAAGCCAGCAATAGCTTATATAAACAAGAACATCAAGATGACTCACATGAAGTATACAAGAAACATATCTCTTGTTGCTAAAGAAATGAACGACAAGCTAGACTCTTTATTCAAACACAAGTTTGGTAGCGATTTAGCTGCTAAAGGAGTTAAAGCTTGGATGGCTTATATGCCGTTTGGTACAATGAGCTATAGCGAGAAATTGTTTGAGAACTTCTACAAGTCTTATACTGGTCTTGAAAAAATAACAGATAAGAAAGGTAAGGTATCTTATAGAGATAGGTCTAACTTAGAATTACACCCAGATTTATTTAATAAAGGTGGTAAGTATGGAAACACTATATCTTTAAAAAGAAATGGTAAGAAATACGCTAACCTACACGAGTCTGAGAAAGAGTATATAGAAATGTATGTTAAGTATACAAACTTCTACAAAGAGTTAATAAAAGCTAAAGGCTTATATAAGACGACTAAGGGAGCTAACTATGTTGCTAACATAAACTCTAGTACTTGGGAGACTTACCATAGAAGAGGCTTGTTCGGTATGTACTACCAAATGTTTAAGGGTGATGAGATGCTTTCTGATGTAATGATTAAGGGAGTTAACCCTATAACGGGTGAGCCAGCAACTTTAGATTACTTTAGTTGGAAGGCTATCTTTATGCATGCTCCAGGAGAATCGTTTAAAATATCTAGAGCTCAAGTAGTTAAAGGTGGAGTTAAGATGATTTCTTCAGAAGGTAATAGCAAGCAGGTTATGACTGGAGCTGAAAGAGTTGAAGCTTATAGAGTTATACAGAAAAGAGCTCAAGAATTATGGGACAACAAGAAAGACGACAACGATAATGATATAAATGTAACATCACCAGTTAATGAGGTTATGGCTTTAGAATCTGAAGAGGCTGTTAACAGATATGTACACTCTCGTTCTATGACTTCTGGTTACTTAGCCACTCATAATATACATCAGGCTTTGAACACTTACGTAAGAGACTTTATGTTCTTGCATGGTAACATGTTCTACGACCCTAAAGCTAAGGTTTGGAATACTCTTTCATGGGCTGGAGACGATAAAGCTTTAGAGCATTCTTATATAAGCGACGAAGAAGTTGTTGACGATAGATATTCTGGGTTAAAGCAGATAAAGTCTAACGAAGGAGATGCTAGTCTTAAAGATTACAAGCTAGCCTTTTCAGGATTTAATGATAAGACTGCTGAGATAGATGCAGCTATGTCAAGCCTTGGAGATAATCATATAAACGCTAAAAAGTTCCTACAGAAAGTAGTTAAAGAGGGATTCCTTATTAAGGAAAAGAATCTTACTTTGAGCGATAGTACTATAAAAGTACTAGGAAGACAGCCTGAGCAAGTTCTTGCTAACTTCTTTACTCAGTGGACTATGTATATTGCATTAGGGTTTAATATTCCTGCTGCACAAGGTAACGTGTTGATTGGAAAGTACAATGCTTATAGACAGGCTGGTGGTAAAGCCTTAATAAAAGGTGAAGCTAGATATTGGGGGTTAAGCAGTGACAAGGTTTACGATAATCCAGCTAGGCTTAAAGCTCGTAAGATGATTGACGAACTAGGTATACTTACATATCGTGCTGAGGAATTAGCCGAAGGTTTAGGTGCTAGTTCTTTAAGCTCTCTTATATTCTATCCTATGGTAGCTGCAGAGAATTGGATACAGCAAGCACAATTCTTAGGTCAACTAACTCAAGAGCAATGGGATGGATATTTCATAGACAAGAATGGAGACCTTCAGTTTAATGGAGAAGAAAAGGATAGATTAACGCAGCAAGACGTAGCTGACTTAGAAAGAAAAGTAATTGATGTGCAAGGTAGAGGGTACTCTGAAACTGATGTACGTTACATACAACTATTCTCTCTTGGTACTATGGCTATGCAGTTTAAGAGATGGTTTCCAACTTTCTTAGCTGACAGGTTTAAATCTGAAGATGTAGATGACTTAGGTAATTTACGTATGGGTTCAATAATAGGAGCTAGGAAGTTTATACAAAGAATGCACAAGGAAGGTAAGCTATGGAAGTTTAGTGAGTTTAAGAAAGAACTTGATGAAAACTTTAAGCCACACGAACGTGAAGCTGTAATGAGAGTATTCTATGGAACTAATGGTATCATGGTTGCTTCTTTATTATATGCTATAGCTATAGCTGGTAGTGACGATAACGAACCAGAAGATGAAACTGCTAAGTTGTTTGAAAAGCTTTTAGGAGATATGCTTTTATTAGGTAATGTCCCTAGACTTACATACATGACTAACATACCTGCAACAGATACAATAGAAAATTTAGCTCTTGCACTTTACCATACAGCTAAACAAACTGAATATCAGCGTAAGGCTAAGTATGGAGATAAAGGAGATTTAAAATCTGTAGCACACTTTGCTAGGCTATTACCAGCTCCTCTTAGAAAGCCATTACAATTAGAGGCTAATAAAAATAAGAAACAAAGACCTTTAAATTAACAAAAAAAACAAAAACTATAAATTGTATATTTGTATAAATAACAAAACATGGCTACTACTTTAAACACAGATGTTGCAGTAAACTTAGATATTACTGCTAGAAGGAATGATACTTTTAAAATGATACTTACAGTTAAGGATGCTGCAGGTACTGTAGTAGCATTCCCTACCTCAAGCGGTGGGGATGGCCCTTCTTATCAAGGAAAAATGACTATTGTTAATTCTAGTGGAGATAAGGTTATAAGTTTTTTTAGCGATTACTGGAGAGATTTACAAGAACACGGTAGTACTTATACAGGTAATCACCCTAAAGATAGGACTCCTGCAGCTAATCAAGAAGGCTTTTATACAGGTGGTACTGGTGCTGGAGCTGCTATATACTTTCACCCAAGCACAGGAGTGGTAACAGTTAACGTTCCTTATAATAATATTGATTTTCAATCGGGAGAATACTCCTATGATTTTCAAGTTTACAAATATCCTAACGGAGGAAGTATAGAGTATATAACATGGTTGTACGGGAAGTTTACATTAAGAGCTGATATAACACAAGCATAATGGCTACAGAGGTATCTATATCAGTATCAACAGCATCACAGACGTTAAACATTACAACGTCTGCGTCTAATGTTGGAATATCACCAACTGCAGCTACTACAGATGTGTTTGAACCTCAACCTATTAATAATTATCAATTTACTCACGTACCTAAAGAAATATATAGTTTAACAAATACTACAGGAACAGCCAACATTGGAAGTTTTGATTTGGCTGGTGCGGTAAATGTAACTATAGGTTCTCTTCCTTATAGTCAACTAGCTAGAGAGCTTGACGGCTTTAAGTATATATTTCCAAACTTTGCAGATACAGGAAGTTTAGATTTATCTACTTTAGTAGCAGGAGATATAGTGTACTTTGCAACTGACGCTTCAGGAACAGCTAATTCTTATGCTTCAACTTTAAATAAAGTTAATTTAAACGCTACTTCTGGAGGAGCGTATAATAACTTAATGTTGTTTTTGTCTTATACAGGAACTACATTAACCTTACTGCATAAAGGATATTTTGATTTTAGTAATTCAGCCTCTAATATAACTAATTGGACTGCTGGAAGAACAATATATTTAAACTCAAGTGGTAATTTAGACACCACACCAACTTCTTCTGCTGGGCATTGGATAAAGTCTTTAGGGTTTTGTATACCCAATACAGTATCAGTTAAAAGAATATGGTTCGAATCGGACTCAACTTATTTAAAATTAATATAAAATGGCACATTACCCATTAATTACAGGAAACAATCACAATACTGCAAATGGAATAGCTGCAAGTACTTATGATTTAGACAATAACAGTGTAGAGGAAATATTTGATGTTTATATATATCAAAACACTTCTAATAGTGCACAGGCAGCTTACGCTGTTGTTGTTGTTAAAAATACAGGAGCTGCTGGTAGTTTATTAAACATTAGTGAAATAAAATTAATAAACGTTTCAGGAGGTACGACTACAGGTTCAGCCGCAGGTAACACTAATGTTAGTTCATTTAAAATGAACGCTGAAAACACTGCGGGTAAAGTGTTTATGGGAAAACCACAACATCAAGCTTCTGGAGCTAACATTTTAGTTAATCCTACAGCAGCTCCATTATTTGGTGCTTCTAGTGATAGCACTGCTCATGCTGCTAATATGTTTCTTCATCTTACGGACAATGTAAATATAGATGAGTCTGTAATTAACAATTCTCAATTAGGAACTACTGGAAGGACTATTCCTATATATAAAATTACAAGCTTAGTAGCTAATTCTATTCCAGCTAACTCTTACGGAGCTTTTATTATACAATATAATCCTACTAATGTAGAAGCATCAAATTCTTCAACTAAAATAAGAATAACTTCAAATACAGGTGTTCATAATATTAACTTGCAAAGTGAATCTTTTAATAATGTTGTTCTTAATGCAAAACTGGGAAGTATCCCTACTACAACTGGAGCAACCTTTACTACTGTACAAACGGCTGTTGATACTGGCACTTTAGATTTAGGTTATTATGGTACAGCAAAAACAATAGAAAGTCTACAAGCTCATGTTGGAGATACTCAAAATATAATTGAAATTAGCGATGTAAGTAGTCAAGCTGGAGGGGCTTTTAATTGGGTTACTTCCGATGTTAGTACAACTAGTGGTTCTCTATCTCTAGGTGATGATACTGCAGTGACAGCTCCTGCTAATCTTGCACATACTAATTTAGGTAGTCAATTTGTTGGGGGTACTGCTTCTGGATGGTACAGTAATGGAAGTGTTTTGGATGCGGATGAATTGGTTGAGGGTAATTATGCATTAACTTCAAGTTCTGCTAATTTTGAACCAAACAACACTAATATAAGTCTATATAAAAATGTAAGTTACTATGGCTATGGTACTGGTTTTTATCAAGGTACTAGAAGATTGATTGACCAAAACACTCAATCAATAGGATATAATTACGCTTTAGATGAGTTTGCTGTTGGTCAGGTTTATGGAGTCCAATTTTCCAGTGAAGCGTTTGAATATACAACTGCTCAGAAAAACTTTATGTTTGTGTTAAAGGCTGGTATTTATGAAAGAATGACAATACCATCTAACCAACATGCAAAAACTGTAGGATATAATAAAAAATCTACAGGCTCTGGAGCTACACCACCTCAGCTAGATTCTGCAGGCCTTGTAGCTTTGAATGGAAGTGTAATTAATTTAATTATTAATGTTCGTTGGAATAATTGGGCAAGAGCAACTTCAGGAAAAGATAATGGCTCAGAAATCACATTTACACCAGGAGGTGATTCAGGAGTGTTTAAGTTGGTAAATACTGATTTAACAACGACAAGCGTTGAACCATCAAAATTTGCAATTACAGCTGATAATGACGGTAGTGGTACTTTTGTTACAAGTGGATTTAATGCTTTTAATTTTAGCGATACAGACACTAAAGATGTAGCATTAAATTATGAATGTAATATATCAATTAAAAGAAGTAAACTTTGGGGTGAAGGTTTTTCTTTATTAAATTCTAAGTTGGCAGAAGATTACCTTAATGATTGGGGTGTAGCTAAGTCTACTTTTACAATGGATTCAAATGACACTGTTGGATGGAATATAGATGGTGATTATCCTCATATTGCTCTAGCTGCTGCAAACTTTTATACTTTAAAACACCAATTAAGACCTAGTTATCCTGATTTGATACCACAACAAGATGGTGTAAACACTTCTTTTCCTTCGTCTATATATACACAACTAAGTAATGTTGCAAATACTGCTTCAGGAACTACTAGTGTTATGGATGGTACTATAGTTAAATCAGTAGTGGCAACTTGGTATAATGCTAGTAACTCAGCAATTAACAACACTACTGGTAGTTTTCCTCTTAGTACAGCTATGGGTGTTAGAACAATGTATTCTGGACACAGAGGTGGAGTTTACACAAACAGCAATTTAAATCTACAAGTTTCTGGTTCTAGCACTTCTGCTGGTTGGTCAGCCTTTGCAGATACTGTTGGTAGAGGTACTAATAGTATTAATTCTACTACAGGTTTATCTTATCCAGAAACACATACACAAGCATCTTCTACTTTAGATAGCGGTACTGCTTCTGCTGCTGACCATATTACAGGTAACACTAATTATGTAACTGTTGGTATGAAAGTTTATCTTAATAATGCAGACGGTGCTTATTTAGGTAAAATATCCTCTATAAATAGTGGTACTACATTTAAAATAGATACTGCTATAGCAGGTGCAAATCAAGGTGGTAGTAAAACATTATATTTTGAGGGTAATAAATCTTATAACACTCACACTCCTTATATAAAGAAAGCAGACAACTCATCTTTAAGAGATTTTATACCAAACAATAATGTATATAGGATGTCAGATGCCGTTGCTGCAGATGATGGTTCAGGTAAGTATGTTTCTTTTGGTAGAGTTCTTTTAACTAATCCAGGAGATAGTATCTTATACTTACATAGTATAGAAACTGGTACTAACTCTGGTATGTATGATTATAATATAAACGGACTACAAAACAATAGTTCAGCTGACTTAGGGTACAAACCAAATACAAATTCTCAAAACCCTAGCCTTCTTGTTTCTATACAAGGTACAGATGGAAGTGTTCACGGAACAGGTGAAACGCCATCGTTTAATACAAAATATTCGTTTTATACAGAAAATGCTGCTAATTCTAGCACTATTGGTAACTCTGCTAGATGGTATACAGCAAACCCAACAACTTATTATAAAAACTTAGGAAGACAACAAGCTGTTGCAGTTCATTCTGCATTGGTTCATTTAGATGATGATGCTGCTCAAACGGACACTAACACTTTTGAAAATCTTAGTAAAGATGGTCAAGCTGGTTATAGTAATGGACAGTTTACTTCAGGTGGTGCAGCGGGACTAATTGAAACATTCGTAGCTGACCCTTCTTTAGTAAATGACACACTTACAACAACTACTGGATTGACTATGGTAGGCGGTACTAAAGTAAACCCTACTTTAAATATAAAAATGGAAATTCCTTTTGCTGCAGCTTCAGCAAATTCTTTTGGTAATTACCAGTCTTGGATGAGAATTGTATTTATGCCTGCAGATTATTATAATCATAAGTATTATAATACTACAAACAGTGCGTTTGAAAGCCTAACAGCTAATACTTACAACTCGAATGGTATTAGACTATATGAGTCTATTTATTTATTTAAAACAACTGTTGCTAATAATGCTTCTATAATTACAGCTGATGCAGAAGGTGATTCAGTTTCAAGTGGTCAGACTATAGACTTTGGGAATATAAGTATAGGTTAATGCCTAGTTCTATTGAATGCGTAGCTAGTGTGTTTAATGGCTCTGGATTAAATCTAGAGCCAACACCCGCTAGGTATATGCAATTTGAAATTAAAAATATTACTAATGAAGATGTAACTATACATTCTGGATGTGTTATTCCTGCTATAAATTATGCAACATTTAGTAATTATTCTAGATTTAATTGGTATATACCAATAAGTCAGCAAAGTGGAGGTACTTTTATAGGAAATTCTAATGAGTATCCTTGGCCTGAAACTCCTTTTATACCTTTAACGGGTATTATAAACAATATAGGTTTAGTTAATTCTGTTACTTTGAGTCCATTTGGTAGTACTAACCAAGTGCTTATGTTTAAGGTGTTATTTGCTCCTAATTCGCCAGCTAACTATATACATAATGCTGAATTAGTTATAAAATACTCTACATTAAATTCTCCAGTATTAGAACTTAATGCTAATTTAGTTGGCATTGTGCAGAATCAATTCGCAATATCAGAATTTGATTGGAAGTCTTATCCAGAAATAGTCTTTTCTATAAATGGAATAGAAACAAATAATATATTTAGTTTTACATGATATGCCAGACTATACAATATTAGAAATATCCGACGTAGAGGGGCAGAAAGTTGTATACCCTACAACTTATTCAGCTCCAAATGTTGTAGCTGCATACGCAAGTGTAGATATAGTTTTTCCTAATATTATAGGTAGTTCGGGAGAAGTAGACATGTCAGATTCAGATTATTTTGAAATACACACTAGGGTTGTTCCGTCTGGTTGGTCTTTATTTTGTTTAACTATAGATGTAGATGGAGATTATGATGGTTCTGGTGGTTCTTTTGTTAATAGTAAAAACCTTAGTACAGTTTTAGACGCTCAAGAAAATCCTTCAGGTAATATTATTATAGTAAAAGACAATTTAGGTTCTGCTTATTTACCAGAATATAATTTTAATGGAATTGGTAATTTTATTAATGGTCAAGCGTATCTGATGAAATTAACAAATGCTCAATCTTTTAGTTTTAAAGGGAACCCTTTAAGTGAAGCTGACCCTAGCGGAAATAGAGCTTACGGCAGTATTCTTCCATTAATAACTGGATGGAATTTAATAGGAAATCCACTACCTGATGTTGATGGACTAACAGGAGAAGTGCTTCAACACCCTACTTGGTCAATGATATTTAATGGAGTTACTAACTCTGATTTTAATAATATTAACTTTCTTACTACTGAACAAGGCGTAAATGGTACGTTAGTTATTGTAAAAGATTATTTAGGTAGAGCTTATTTGCCAAAATGGGGGTTTGACGGTATAGGGGTTTTAGTTGCTGGTCAAGGGTATCAATTAAAAATACATAATACAGGAACTGATGGCAACTCTGGAAGTGTAGAGATAACGATGTAACGACATGGGAAGGAGAAGAGGTAAGTTTTCAAGGGCAACAACTTTAAATGCTATTAGGGCATCAAATGTTTCTACAGGAGTGACTGTTAGCGTTGCTGACCCTATTACTATTCCAGATAAAGTTGACGTTATAGTATCTAAAGGTTCTGATTTTCAGGTTATTTTTAAACATAACGTGTTATATAGTTTTTTCACTACTCTTGAGACACCTGCATTAACAAGATTTAAGTTAAATATAATAAACAAACTAAAAGGTAGCCCTTTAGAGTATTATAGAAAGAATGGGTACAGAGCTTTTTGGTTGGCCTTTTATGATAATAAAGGAGATTTAAACTTTCACGAAGGAAGTTTAAAGGCACTAGGAAGTGATAAAGAGGGTTTAAGTTATGCTAGAATATTAAACGATATACAGCAATTTCAACAACACGTATCTTTTGATATAAAACTTAAAGATTCTGGAGGGGCAACACACGCAAGCTCTGCGACTTTAAAGTATAATGAGTCAGTTACGTTGCCAAATAATACTTATTCCTTTAGCGCACCTCTAAATGACTCTCTTACGTCAGCTAAAGATGGTTTTACAGCTAACGAGACAGTATTTTATTACTTGACTGATGATAGTGATAATACAGTTCCTCTTACTGTTTCAGCTAGTGCTACAATTGCAGTAAGCCTATCTCAAATAACAGTGTCTTCTGTATCTATTAGTACATTAGATTTAAAAACATATAACAACTTATTATATAACTTATTGTAATATGAAGCTTAAAGTAAAATCAATTAAAGTTACTGCTTTTAATAATGATATACAAGTAAAAGTAGTGTCAAAAAAAAATGTTAAATTAGCATTAAAATAAATAATATATAATGGCTAGTAAACTTTCAGCAGATATTGCACAAAAAATAGACATTACCGCAAGGAAGAATGATTCTTTTTATTTACAAATAACATTAACCAACACTGATGGTACTATATACGATATAGTAAGCGTAGGAGGAAGTGATTACGTTGCTTATATGGAAGTATATAACGCTAACGATGAAATGGTTTTGGGTTTTAATTCCTTAAGTTCTAGTTGGGGTAATGGGTATGTGGCATCACAAATTATAACTGTAGTTGGTTCTACAGCAGTACTTACTATAGACTCTCCTGCTACTAACATGACATTAAGAGTTGGCTCTTATAAGTATAAGCTATATGTAACAGAGTCAACAGATGCTCAAACCAATACAGTTATGTATGGTAAATTTAAAGTTATAGACTTATAATGGCTAATACAATAATAGATATAAATCTTGAAGTTAAATCTGAACCTACTGTAAATATTATTACGGTAGATAACGGAACTCTTTCTGGTGCTGCCTTAATAGCTCCTACTATAACTGTAGTTGCTACAGGTACAATAGGTGTTGCTGGACCTCAAGGTGTTCAAGGAGAAACAAACGTTCAAGATGGTTCTATTGTTACAGCTAAAATAGCAAATGATGCTATTACTTCAGACAAGATAGCTGATTATACTATAGCAACTAACAACATAGGTGCTCAACAAATAACTTCAGCTAAGTTAGGTAGTAACTCAGTAACTACAGTTAAGATTTTAAATAATGCAATTACTGGAGCTAAAATAGCAAACAACGCAATTGCAGCTGAACATATACAAGCAGGTACTATAACTAAGGAACTTATATCTGATGGTACTCTTCAAGGAGGTAAGCTTGAAGACTTTACTGTTACTGAAGGTAAGATTGCTAATAACTCTCTTAGTACTATAAAGTTTCAAGAACGAAGTGTAACAGGTTCTAAGATTTCTTCAAACGCAGACCTTGACGGTGAGGTTAAAGCTAACAATTTAAAACTTAAAGGTTCTTCTCCTGCTACATTAACAGGGCCAGATTCTTATGCATTACAACTAAAGACAAACACAACCTTAGATGTATTGAATACATCTGGAGTAACTAAGGCTTCTATAGACCAAAGTGGTAATTTAACTTTATCAGGTACTGTAGATGGAATTAATATATCTACAGATGTTGCCGCTAATACTGCAAAAACAGGTATTACAACTAATCAATCTAGTGCAAT
>TARA_R110002073_G_scaffold24012_7_pt1 | contig 11280 bp, 15 predicted proteins | sample TARA_R110002073 | Tara Oceans TARA_R110002073 (sample SAMEA4397174) | marine metagenome | biome: Polar Biome; feature: [DCM] deep chlorophyll maximum layer (ENVO:01000326); material: water (ENVO:00002006), including particulate matter (ENVO:01000060) such as... | depth 40 m
CCATAAGACCAGCACCCATGCCTCTTGTCTTAGCAATACACCCCACGGCAACGATTAACACACCCTTACCAACAATGGTGTTAGAAAGTTCAGTTAATTCTGTTGGTTTATCGAAAACTAATAAAAGTAGTACAGCAGCAATAGCCAATTCAACATAAAACTTCATTTATATAATAACAATATTTTTATGGAACAATAAATGAAATTAATATCTCATTTTTTTATAAGTATAATGAATAGCTCTTTAGGATTTACAGAAATTGAGGGATCTCCATCAAATATAAAGCAAGAACATTCTAAATCAGAAGGTTCGAGAGCAAAAAAAAATGTAACGTATAAAAAACGAGGCACAGATAAAACGAAAAACTTCCTAAACTCAATGCAAGAAGAGTATTTGCCGGAACGGCCGAAGGCTGAAGAAGATGAGGATGATATAGGTGTGCCTTGGCAAAGTCCTGAAATGAATATAATTAAACAGAATGCACCTGCACCTGCACCTGCGACAGAACAAGAGGAACCAATATTAAGAGAAGGATTGGAACAACAAAAAAAATATTATCAAGAACAACAGAACCAATATAATAATAAGTATGTCCCAACGTATACAGGAACTACTCAAAATATTCCTTACTATTCTGATTTAGCAAATAGTCAAGAACTATCGGGTCCAAAAGATGCATTAATGAAGAAATTAAATTATGTAGTGCACATGCTTGAAGAACAACAAGATCAAAAAACAGGAAGTGTTACAGAAGAAATGGTTTTATATATGTTTCTTGGAGTATTTGTAATATTTGTCGTAGATAGTTTTTCTAAAACAGGAAGATATAGAAGAAGTTAAGCAAGTATAAAGACATTTGGAGAGAAAAATGGACGATATGCAAAATTATAAAAATAGTATGCCATAGGACATACCCATTTAGGTGTACTTCTACTTAATGCTTTTTTTAATAACATATAATTGTGTGATATGTTTTCAATTAAAATGATTGAAAATGTATACTTTTTTTTAAGTAAAACAATAGTATTTACAAAGGACTCTTTAAAAATATTTTCATAGCCTTTTTTACAATAAGAAGCAATACATTCTATACTGTTTTCCCCACTATATGACGTATTCGGAAATCTGTAAAATATGGCAGCGACTGGAGTAGTATTGTCCAATATAAGAAATGGAATAATCAATGAGTTTTGTATTAAATTATATATGATTTCTTTTTGAGGCATTATAAAGAAATTATAATTACACTTAATTTCATTAAAAAACTCCATTAATAATTCGGAGTTTTGGGCATTAATGGTCTGACAGGATATATTTCTTGGGAGATTCGTATTAGGGTATTTCCAATGAACATCAGATATCGCGTAGGTTTTATATACTGTAATGGGAACCATAAAATTAACATTGCCTTCGCGTTTAAACATGAAGATGGGGGACGTACCTATTTTTCTTGAATTAAAATAATGGGAATATATTAATTTCGGAGCAAGTTGTTTTTTTCGATACTGTTTTTTAATACAAAGAAAATCAACATAATGTACATTTATAATATTATTGTGTACGTGTCCCGTTAATTGTCGTCCAGTAACACAACCTAATATTTTGTTTGGTATTGGATCGATATATAAAGAAATAATTGCAGCAGGTTTATTAAAATTAAAATACTCTAAAATATCAGATTTTGTAGGAGTATATTTAGCCTTTTTATTATACAAATAATGTCCTTGAATTAAATTATACATTAGTGCCTTTTTTTTAGTTGATAAATGCTTAAACGATTTGGTAATTACATTTAGATCATAAAATTTTGTTTTGGGTGGCAAAGAGTGTTGTAGTATGCCTGAAGGGAAAAGCCACTGCCGTATATTATATATGTGAAAAACGGGTTGTGATGACCAAAAGCGATATTTAATTTTAATATATAAAAACAATACTATTATAATTAAAATCAAAGCATACAGTATTTTTTTAAACATTAAAATAAGGTATGTGAATATAAAAATGTTTATAACGTATTTAATGTATCATATCCTAATTTAAAGCGACAATCTTGACAAAATACAATAGTTGATATACTATTTATACCAACATTATCTATTATTTTAAGGGAAGTAGATTTTTTTTCACATAAAGCACATATTTCCTTTTTACATATTTTTTGCATTGTAACTATATTAGGTAATAGTGGAGATTTTTCATAACTAATATTAGGATTTGGTTTAGATAATTCTCCAAATAAACAATTTCCCATTATAGTTTGGTTAGAATAAATAGTTAAAAAATTTTTTTAGTTATTTATTCAGGTTTATAAAATATTAATAGTTGTTGATTGTCGTATTGAACAGTGTCTAAATCAATCTTACCTTCAACAATAAACCCAGCTTCTTTTCCGATATGTTCTATTTCATCTTGTGTAGGCATAAACATATTATGTAAGTGTTTCCGAACCTTACCATTGTCGTCAGTAAAGGTTTCTTCAAACGTGGCATTTTCATCATTGTTGTCACCAATAGAAAAATTGGCACGATAATTAAAATTATTAAATTTAATTAATGACGTAGTTACGCGCTCTTTTGCATATTTTTGGACGGAAAGAATATTAAGAGGATTTGCGGCATTAAGAATTGGATCAAATTTATTTTTATCGACAACGTGTACGACTAAATAACCCCCCGGTTTAAGCCATTCATAACAATTTCTGAAAAAAGAAAACTTGTCTTTAATATAATAAATAGTAAAATATAAACAGGTAATATGCGTAAAGGTGTGTGCGGGATGAACCATTACATCATTTGCATTACCAACATTAAATTCAATATTTGGATATTTTTTTTTAGAAACCGCAACCATTGCAGAAGATTTATCTAATCCGACAGCATTAATATTTTTTGAATTAAATATTGCAACATGATCACCGGTTCCAGAACCAATGTCTAAAAGAAGGCTATTTTTTGTAGGTTTCGTTAAATTAATAATTGTACCAACTTCATACTCATTTTTAATTTTATCTTGTACAAGTTGGTCATAAATATCTGCATAAAAGGAGTCATAAATATCGTCCTTTTCTTTTATTACAAAATTTTCTCTTTGAGAAAAGCCTTCAGTTAAAGTTTGTTTATTAGTAAATAAATAGTATATAACAGCGATAGCAAATACAATAACAATTTTAAACCATATTGATGAATTATATATTGTATTAATAAAATTGTTTTCCATTATATGTAATAACAGAAAATTTTTTATATAAAATCTATTTAATGAATAATAATGAGATAAGCGATAAACGAACATTAAAGGATTTTAAAGGTATAACATTTTCAAATTATAAAAAATCTGAATCTAAAAAGGAATTACTAAATAGTTTAATAGAAGGCAAGATAGAACCAGCTTGTTATTGGTCAATAGAGTTTATATGTGCTGGGCATTTTTTAGAGTTATGGGATATTATTTTAATATTTTATAGCCAACATATAAATACAAGTAATCCCAAACTACCTCTTTATATGGAGATGCGATTTAATAATTTTAAAGATATTATTTTTAATGGTTATGTAGACAATGAATTACAATTAAGAAATAATCCAAAAATAAGATTATTATTCGCCGAAATGATAACAATATTATGTTTATCAACAAAAACACATGCGTTAACACTTGTAAAGGTTAATGCTAATAATTTAAATATAACAAATATATCGGATAAACTAAAGGCTGATTCAGTAAATTATGGTAATATTTTTTTTAAAAGAGAAGATCCCAAAGAATTATTTATAGCTATAAATGAATTTGTATATCATTTAAGACATACAAAAAATTCAAGGGAGACGTGTTATTGGTTTGAATGGATAATAGAGTATGAAGGATTATGTAAAAGAGAGAAAAAAAATAGGATTGTATGTGCTCAACGACATTTTATGCCAATTGAAAATAAATACAAAACGGATATTATATGTTTAATATGGGAAATATTACTAAAAGAATGTGATGGTATGCATGTGAATGGTATAATACGTGCTATTTTTGAGTTATTTTGTATAAAATTTAAACCGAACATTAAAAAAAAAAGGCGTTTTTTAATTTATAGTTCAATTGTTTTTATTACAAACAACATTAATTTAAATATTAATATTTATACCGAAGAAAGCAAGATTCTAAATATTAAAGATAAAATCAACACTATTTATAAACAAATTAAAAAAAATGAAATTAAACCAAATACAGATTATTTATTTAATAATTCAATAACACAAAGGGGTAATTTGGAAAAAACGATTGAAAAGTTGGAAATGATTGGTTCATTAAACACAATTATTCCGCGTAATAAATAAAGGATGTTAATATTTAAAGAAATGTATTATAACTATGAATATAATGAGTAATGTAGATAATAATGACAATGAAACGGGGCGTATCGCCGGAAAAGGAGAATGTTGGAGCGAAGACGACGGGATAAGTGATAATTCAAAAGAAACGGTCAGTGTGCCAAAAGAAACGGCCAGTGTACCAAAAGAAACGGCTAGTGTGCCAAAAGAAACGGCCAGTGTGCCAAAAGAAACGGTCAGTGTGCCAAAAGAAACGGATAATTTAAAGCAAATTAATTTGATAGATGTTGACATTACAGATGAAAATGTAGCATTAAATGTAATAATTGGGTATCTTGGGGTTGCACAGAAGCGAGGGACATTTGCAATTAACGAATCTGCTAAGATTTACGAATGTGTAAAGAAATTCACATCTAATTAAAAAGGAGTTTATATTGTTTACATCTATTTATAGATTTTGGTAGTATATTAAACAATTCCCAATAAAATGTCATTTTAGATGCCGGTAACGAGGGAAAAGATCCCCAATAGAAAATTTCTTCTTTTTTTGGTATAATATTATTTAATAGTGGTTGTGATGGAATAATGGTATTTTTTGTTATTGCTCCTAATGGGATAATACCATTTAATTCAATTGTTTTATATTCACCAACTTTAATTCGGGGAAATGTTGAATGAATAAGTTCTTCATCTTCATATCCGCGTGTCCTATATTTTGCCAAACGATATTCCAGTACTAAGGGACTCGTTTTGAATTTATTGCGTTCTAGAGTAATATAGTCATTTAATTCTTTATTTAAAATACGAGCATTGTTACCACCATATTGCCATATTATATAACAAATCTCCGGTGATATATATACCATTATATAGTAATGGTATATATTTAATATTTGTTTTTTTAAACAATGGGATAAGATGGTTTGGTAGCAATGCCGCAATTATTTTTACGATTTCTTGCCATTAAGATATAGCCTTTATTGCCCCAACCAGTACCCCAACTATTTTTAACAATCCAATAATCTTTGTTATCAGAAGTTGTTCCATATCCAACAACAAGAACACCGTGGTCGAGAATTGTTTGTGAACAATTAACATCATAATACACACCACCCTTATAAAATTGGAATGTATTCATAGATGCATCAATTGCAACAGAGATTGGACCAATATTTGCAACCGCCTCTTTTAAACCCGTTTCACCCCCAGTAACATCTTTAAATCCAGAAAATGTCGCAACAATGTCACTTTTATTAAACGTACAACCCTCATCTTCTGGTGTATAAGGATAATCTTTTTCTGGTTCAATACCCCCCTGTTTGATAACATACCGAAATGCACCATCCATCCAACCACCCTCGCAACCCTCGTCACCACCATTAACATCACAATCAACAATCTGTGATTCGCTTAAAGAAACCAATGTTCCATTCCGAATAGCATGCTGTCCTTCCATTGATCCGACCGCCGAAAAAGCCCAACAACTTCCGCATTGTGCCTGATCTTTAATATGTGTTACCGCATTTTTCCCCCTCCAATCAATTGCATCAGGTAACCCTGGGATTTCCTCTTTATCAAATGGTGGTGTATAAATAAACCCTCTCATTTTACTATTTTTCCATCCCCTATCATACCATTCATCTTTAATATCCGCAAACTTGTTTAAACCAAGTACGAAATCACTATTTTCCTCATTATGAGTTTCAATAAATTGTAAATTTTCAATCCAATTCTCAAATTTATTAGTAATATTTATTTCTGAATCATATGTTTTATTATGTTTAATATACCATGATTCAAATTCAAATATATTTAAACCCAAGAATGTAAATAATAAAAATAAACCTAACATTATGTTAATTTTTGATAATATATCTTTATGTAGGTTAAATTATTTGTATTTTTATTAATATCATTATACCATAATGGGAGAGTTTTTTTCGTTACCTGTAAATTGCGAAGTTTGTAAAACAGAATATGGTGAAACCGCAATTTTTAAGGTGTATCATCACGGGCCATTGGGTGGACATTTTTTATGTTGCGATTGTTTTCCACGAGTAGTAAACTATGATTTGAGTGGTATAGAAAATAAGTTATCATTTCACAATAAAAGTAACACCTGTTATAATTGTAAATTTAAAAATAAGGATATTCACTCACGAAAGGTGTTTAAGGTGTTTTGGTACGGTAAATATGGTGGCGAATATATGTGTGAAAAATGTATATATGATAAAAAATTTAGAAATAAAGTAAGATAAATTATATTATTAAAGTAATTTATCTTCTTCGCCTGCGTGTTTTCCCACGAGAGGGTTTTCGTCTTCTTCGTGTGCGTCGTTTCCTCCTTCGTCTTCTTTGTGTGTGTCTTTTTCTTCTCCTTTGCACATGTTTTCGTGAACCCTGAGCCTTTTCTTCAGGGTCATAATTTTCCATTATTACAAATGATTTATCTCCTACGATTTCTGCAGGCTGTAATTGTTCAGCTAGTTCAGCAACATCCCGTGCCACACTAAGAACTTCACTTATTGGTGGAGCATGTCTAAATCCTGAATTAGCCATTGTGGGAATCGCTCTTCCCTTTTCCCCTTTTTCTGCTATCATATTGATTTCTTTTCCGAGACGCTCGACAGCGTTTTGTTCTGCACGTGTTAATGTACGTATAATGTCGGGGTTTGATGATATCTCATTGTAAATTTCTTGTGCAGTTAGGTAATGCTCATTCGCTTTTAAGAAAGCGTTTGCCTCAGGAAGAGTTAAGGTTGGTGAAATTCTATCTTCTTCTGGAACCCTTAAACTTTTTGCTTGAGAAATCGCACTACGTCTTATAGGTTGTCTTATTTTCCAAGCAGCCGCGAAAGCCTCCTTTGTATGCTTAATTTCTCTTTTTAATCGCTTTATTAATTCAGACATATTATATATATATATATATCATTATATTTTATTGATAGGACTATTTGTTGAAATAATTCTATTTTTATGTTGTTCTGTCATTTCAATTGCTAAATTACTAAGACTTCCTATTTTTTTTAGATTAACAATATTTTCAATACTTTCATTTTCACGATTTTCCATTTTTATTTTTTCTACCATTATCTCCCTTTTTATTATTTTCAGTAATATTCTTCCAACTGTATTATTAATAATTTGAAAAATCTTAATAATACCACCAGTAATTCCAATAATTTGTAATATACTATTTTCCTGTGAAGTTTTATATAACCAATAGTCAGATAACGCACCTAATAAAACACTATTTGTACAAATCAACACCCATAGTAAAATACATTGATATTTGTCCTTAATTTTAGTGTCAATATTATAATTGGGAAATCTGGTTTCATCAATAAATAAATCTTCGTAATATAACGGTCTTGACGCGGTTGTGTATGCAAGAAAGGGAAAGTTCCAAAATACAATAAACGCAGCTGTTCCTGAAATAATAGGGAAGTATGTATAACTAAATACATCCTTTAAGGGTTCTATTGGAGAGAAAAATACAAACAATGTTAATGGTAGAAAGAAACGTCGACAATTATGATGTAAGCATTTATCCATACATTTTCGACAACATTTACATCTATTCGGCGATTTACATATCATGTTACAAATACTATTTGTAATTTTAAATCGTTATACAATAACATTAAATTGAAGCTAATCCAAATTATTGAATAATAAGCAGTTTTACATAATGCACAAATATGGCTATTTCTTTAAAAAAACAGTCGAATGGTGTGAGGGAGTTATTTAACTTACTATACGAACAAAATACAGAAGAACCGTGGCATATTACGTTTTCCGCACTGGATTATAAAAATAGACTAAAGGTACATTTTCTCTCGACAATATTATTTAAAAGTCAAACTATTAGTAAGCGTAAAAAAGGTATGTGTTGTTATTCGACTAATATTTGGTCAATTAGATTGGTATTTAGTGAAGATGGGTGGAACGCTTTACTTGAACGTTCAAAAAAATTTGAATTATGTTTAGACATAATGTTTAAAAATGTTGACAATTTAAAATCAATTATAAAACTACCATATTTGTCTATAAAACAAGAAATATATAACATAGATTTTGACAGTATTATAAGTGAAGGTGCACTATATTTTGAAAAAATTCAAATAAAAATGGTTAATAAACCCGAAATAAAAGCAATGATCATTCGTTTTCAAGAAGCAGGACATTATAGCACATGCTAATATCTACCGAAAGGATCAAATACAATTTTGTTTTCAATACTTTCATCGGTTATTTTATACCACGTTTGTGTCCCTCGCCATCCATTCCATACTATTTTTGTACCATTATCCTTAACAGTACCTTCCCATGCTCTTTTCTTACCTTTTTCCCCCCAGGGTGCTGTTAAAATAACTTTTTCGCCGTCATTATTGTATATAAAGGTCAATAAGGCTTTTCCCTTTTCCTTTATCTTACGGTCTTCAACAACAATGTATCCATTATTTTTATAAGATGTTATAAATTCGCATCTTTTCATACCAACCGCATCTTCCCATTTTCCGGAAAGAAAGGTATAACGATAAGCGTTCTGTAAATCCGGAAGTGCTACCTTTGCCTTTCTAAACATATCTTCTTTCTAAATAAGCATTGTATTTTATTATACAAATACAATGATTTCAATTTATTACTTCATCAAGGTAATAGATAAGAATTTGATATCCTTTTTGAAAATTAAAGAGCGTGTCATATTTGCTTGTTTGCCATTCGACATTTTGGTTAATCTTAGATTTCCAGGGAAAAGGAGACATACGACTGAAACTTTCGCCATCGAACGAAAAATCATTGTCGTTACAAGTTAAATATGCTGAAAAATGAAACTTTTCGGTATTTCTTAAAATAGCAGAATCTAACACATATTTACATTTTATATTCTCTCCATTTTTGATTGAATTAACTGTGAAATCCAATGGTTTTTGAAATATTTCAGATTCATCGTCGAATATTTCTAAAAAGACGACTTTTGGCATTAAAGGATGCGATGGTGTTCCATCTTGTGTTGCATTCTGTGAAACTTTATATTTTAACCATTCTAAGTCCAGATTATCACTATTTACTTGTATTTTTATCCAATGCATTAAATCCCCACCCAAATAACCATACACCCCATTATAAAAAGAAAAGGGATTAGATGGGACATCAACTTTTGCAACTAATGTACCATTTACGTTAATTTTTTTACCAATTGCTCGATGTACCATTTTAATTATATTATTGGTATTCATAAGTGAAGCAAAATCCGTTTTGTTACGTTTAGAATGTAATGAAGCATCTATATATTTGTTGAGAAGAAATAATGGTTTTTTTAGTTCCTTAGGAACAGGTTGTCCGTTGGCCATTACACCGGTTATCATTGCTTCCCTTAACCATCTGTTAAACTTTCTACCCTTATCACTAATAAAAAATGTTACAAAAAAAGAATTGAACCAACAATTTGATAAAAGTTGTTTTGGTGCTGTTATTGTTTTGCAATCTATTGGTTTTTTAGATACAAGATTTCTTAACATTATATCACGTGCTTTTTTTGTTCCCCAACCATAACATTTATTTGTTTTTTCATCCTTAATATCATCTAGTTTTAAACATCCTTGTGTTCCTGTTGGTGAAAGAGATTTAAGAGTTTTTAAATCACGATTTATACTTGGACTATATTTACTACCCACATTTAATTTAGTAAGACCACTTCTTAAATTTTTATTATATTGCGGAGTTTTATCTGATATTTGTTCTGTTTTTGTTAGTGATTTTTTTGGTGATTTTTTTGGTGATTTTTTTATAGTAGCCTTTTTAGTCTGTTTTGTCTTTTTTTTAACACATCGATTTGTTTTAGGATTACATTTTTTATATTTCTTAGCACATTTATCTTGTGTTTGTTTATCACAATTATGTTTTGCTTTTAAAGTAGCCTTTTTAATTGTTCTTTTTTTAACAATTTTTTGGGTTTTTTTTTTAACACACCGATTTGTTTTAGGGTTACATTCTCTGTTTGATTTAGAGCATTCCGTTTTTTTTTGTTTATCGCAATTTAGTGTTTGTTTTTTTAAATGATGTTTTTTTATAAACCCGATAATACTTTGTAATTTTTTTTTAGCATCTTCTTCGGATTTAAAACATATGGTTAAATCTTTTTGTATAGAACCGTCAGGACAACTATTTGACATATTTATTATATATATACTGTAAATAATTTAATATCATATTTTGTATATGGACGATGTTATTACAAAAGTTAATGATTCAATAAATTTAGAAGGTACCAAATCCTTAAGTTCGTATATTCAACCCCCTATAAATACTTCTGCACCAAATGGTGAAAGTTGGGGAACGGGTACAATAGTAACAATTGTATTAATAGTAGTGGTATTGGCCCTATTGGGATTAAATATATTTTCCTATTTAGCAGAAGGAACAGATTATTTGGGGTGGATAGTTGGTAAGTATTCAAAAAAATTACCAGAAAAGGCGAAAGATATTGTAGATACGACGGTAACAGGTATTGATTTAGGTGTGGATGTCGCGGCGGGTGCTGTAAAAAATGCGGGTGATTTATTAGCACGTGAATTAGATTTAAAGCGAACTAAATTATGGAAAGAACGAGATCAAAATATAAAGGCTTCTATACATTCGCGTGATTTACCAGGAATAAATAATTTTCCGCAACATGAACCAAAACACGACTCGAATTATAAAGAAACGACGGAAGATGACAATATTCAGGAGAGAAAAAAACCTGGATATTGTTACATAGGAACTGATAGGGGATATCGATCTTGTATTAAAGTTAATAAATATGATGATTGTGAATCAAAAAAGGTGTTTCCAACAATGGATGTTTGTATAAATCCGGAATTAAGAGCATAAATTATTTTCTACCTTTTGTTTTTCTCTTACCACTTCCTCTTCGACGACTTCCTCTTCGACGACTTCTTCTTCGACGAC
>TARA_R110002073_G_scaffold56905_27_pt1 | contig 11279 bp, 9 predicted proteins | sample TARA_R110002073 | Tara Oceans TARA_R110002073 (sample SAMEA4397174) | marine metagenome | biome: Polar Biome; feature: [DCM] deep chlorophyll maximum layer (ENVO:01000326); material: water (ENVO:00002006), including particulate matter (ENVO:01000060) such as... | depth 40 m
GAAGCTAAACGGTCAAACCGAAGGCCCACTGTCAATCAGCGGAACCGCGAAACATCCCGTCGATTTCCAAGACGGATTCCCTGTGCAAAACGACCGCTACAACACCGCGACCGGATTCCAGTTCAATGTGAAGTATCCTGGGGATACCGAAATGATCATCCGCAACGACACGGACAATGGTGTCTTGATCACGGGAACCCAAGGCAAAATCTTTGTCAATCGGGGCAAATTGGTTGGTAAACCCGTCGAGGACTTGGCGAGCAACCCGTTGCCCGAAGATGCGATTTCTAAGGTCTACAAGGGATTGCCGATGGAACACAACGGCCGCAAACAACACTGGGCCAACTTCCTGCATTGTGTTCGCGAACGCAAAGAACCGATTTCGGATGTGCATTCGCACATGGAAATGCTTAACGTGTGTCACTTGGCGGGCATCACCGCTCGCTTGGGCCGCGATTTGAAGTGGGACGATTCCGCCGAGCAAATCGTGGGCGACGAGGAAGCCAACAGCTTCTTGGCTCGCCCCTATCGCGAAGGCTATGAAATTGAGATGCGAAAACCAGTGAAGAGCTAGCATCTCGCTAAATCCCCCTAAAATGCATGACAAACGCCGTAGGAGAATCGTTTCACCTACGGCGTTTTGTTTTGCTTTTCCACAAATTTGCCGACCGCATTTGCTTTCCTCCGCCAGACGACGCCCCCTATAATATCGAAGTTCGGCTTCGAGCCCGCCTTCGCCCCACCTCTCTCTCCCATACCTTCATGGACTACGCAATGAACGATCCCCACTCCGTCAACCGTCGTCAGTTTCTGGGACATAGCTCCGCTGCGATCGCAGGCGCCGCGATCGCGGGTACCGCAGCAGCCCCGCTGCTTTCCTCTGCAGCCAAGGCTGCCGAATCAACGCCCACCGCCGAAACCTTGGTCGGTCGTCTGTATGAAACCCTCAGCGAAAAACAACGTGGCGATGTTTGTTTCGATTGGGATCACCACGATCCAAAACGAGGTCTGCTGCGAACGTTTGTTGCTAATAACTGGAACATCACCAAACACGAGATCAACGACGACTTCTATAGCGAAGAACAACGCGACCTGATCAAGCAAACCTTTGAATCGATCATTCATCCCGATTGGCACGAGCGTTACTATCAACAACTCGAAGATGACGCTGGCGGATTCGGAAACGAACAATCGATTGCTATTTTTGGGACTCCTGGTAAAGGCAAGTTCGAAATGGTGATGACCGGTCGCCACATGACGCTGCGTTGCGACGGCGACTCGACCGACCACGTGGCCTTTGGCGGGCCGATTTTCTATGGCCACGCGCCGGAGTTCAATGAAGGTGCCAAACACATCGACAATGTATTTTGGGATCAAGCCGTCGCGGCGAACGACCTCTACAAAATGCTCGACGGACGACAACAAAAAGAAGCTTTGGTCGCGAAGACGCCAAGAGAACAAAACGTTCATTTCCGTGGCAAACAAGGCAAGCGAACCGGATTGCCGGTGTCCGACATGTCTGGGGACCAACAAGCCCACCTGCAAACCGTTTTGCAGAAACTGGTCGAAATGTATCGTCAAAGTGATCGCGATGAAGTGGTCCGCTGTTTGAAGAGCCAGGGTGGCCTCGAAGCCTGTGAATTGTCGTTCTACCAAGACAATGACATCGGCAATGACAAGGTTTGGGACAATTGGCGTCTTGAAGGCCCCGCATTTGTGTGGCACTATCGGGGTGCCCCTCACGTCCACGTATGGGTCAATGTGGCCGATGACCCGAGCGTGAAAACGAACAGTTGATCTTGTCGCGGGCAGCGGGCACGTTACAGTCAGAACAATCTTTTCGACTATCCCTTTAACGATTTACCATTTTTCCAGAGAGACTTTTCATGCGTGGAATTGCTTACGCGATCGCAGCCCTAGCCGCCGTCATCATCATGGTGGCTGTGGCAAAGATGCCCCCTCAGTCAGAACAAGCGGCCAACGAAGTGGCCAGCGCGGCAACCGAAACAGTGTCCACCGCCGTGATGGCCGACGAAGGAACCCTGACGCTTGCGGTTCCCGAAATGCACTGTTCGGTATCGTGTTACCCACGTGTCAAAGAACTGTTGGAAAACACCGAAGCGGTTGATACCGTGGAATTGGCAGCCCAGAAAGAAGAAGGCATCATCGACAATCGACAAGTCATCGTGCACTACAAGCCCGGTTTCGATGTCGGCCAAGCTTTGACCGCTCTGGAAAAAGAAGGTTTCGCAAAATCGGACGTCGTGCACTAGTCGCGTCTGACAATCACCGCGTCTGACAATCACCGCGTCTGACAATTACCGCGTCTGTCAATTATCGCGTCTGACAATGTACCGTGCCTGACCTTCGACCTGCCTCGCCGAATCCAATTCAGCAAGACGCTAAACCGCATGGCGTCTTGTTAGTGGGGCACGGCACGCGAGACGAGGTCGGCACGCAGCAGTTTTTCCAGCTTTCGGAAAAGCTGCAAAAACATCTTCCCTCGATGCAGGTCCAACCCTGCTTGCTCGAATTCCAGCAACCGACGATCCCCGAAGCGTGGAATCGGTTGGTCAGCCAAGGCGTCACCGAAATCCGCGTGGCTCCGCTGTTGCTATTTGCTGCCGGACATGCCAAACAGGACATTCCGGACTTGGTGCGAAAGTGCCAAGCGGAAACTCCGCATGTGACGTTTTCACACACACGCCCCATCTCGCGGCAAGCGGCACTGGTGGATTTGGTTTGCAGTCACTTGCGCACCGCACGTGATGAGCTTGCCCACCCCGAAGACGAAATCATGTTGATGATGGTCGGTCGCGGCAGCCACGATCCGTGTGCCCAGGCCGACATGCGAGTGTTAAGCGAAGTGGTTTCTCAGCGACTGGGCATCGCCAATCCATCGACCTCGTTTTATGCGATGGCGAAGCCGCGGTTCGCGGAAACGCTCGAGCAACAGGCCCGACACCACCGTCAAATCTTAATTCATCCTCATCTGTTATTTGATGGCCGCTTGTTCCAAGCGATTCAAAAGATCGTGACGCAGACGCAGACAAAGTTCCCCGACGTCGAAATCCGTCTGTCGTCGTATCTGGGACCTGATGAACTCGTGGCTCGTGCAATCGCAGCTAGAATCACTGAAAACGTCTCGCGGGTGTAGTGCCCGCACAGCTTGCGGCGGCCGTTTCGCCCCCGAAAAAATGCTTGCGACATTGGGGCAGCGACCCTTATAGTAAAAAGGCTTTTGATCGTTGATGCCCTAGGAACCTGCGTCCTTGTGTCATTGGCATCCAAACGCAACCGCGATTCCCATCTCTTATCAATTCACCCCCGCGGCAGTGCCATGCGACAAGCCAACCATCGTGCGTTCACGCTCGTCGAACTGCTGGTTGTGATCGCAATCATCGGGGTGCTGGTCGGACTATTGTTACCGGCGGTCCAGTCGGTTCGTGAAGCGGCACGGGTCGTCCAGTGCCAAAATCACTTGAAGCAAATCGGGCTCAGCTTTCACAATTACTCGACCGGATTTCGCCAATTTCCTGGCTATGCCGGCGAGGCCAATCCGCAGTTGGTCATCTTCCCCGATCGCAATCAACCGAAACTGGCGATGGCAGGTGCGAACTGGATCGCGCAAACGCTGGCCTATTCAGAACAGAATGAATTGGCAGCCCAGTTGTCTCGGTTCGCTGAAACACCGAACGCAACTTTGACCTCCGAGCGAATTGCCACAATCCAGTCGGCAATCCCAATGCTGCACTGCCCGTCGCGTCGCGATGCTCAGCCGTATCCGATGATGCCACGTTACCAAGCCCATTACGGCAACGAGGCGGCACGCACCGACTATGCCATTTCCGCAGGCAGCGGCAGTGAACTTGACCCCAGCGACGTCTTCAGCGATCGCATGGTCCAAGTCGAAAAGAGCGGTGCTTGGCAATTGGGCCGATCTACTCGGGCGCGGGATGTCCTAGACGGACTGAGCGTCACCTACGCGGTGGGTGAAAAGGCAATGGATCCCAACAACTACAGCACGGGCGTTTGCCAAGGCGACCAAATGCCAATTTCCGGTGACCCCCGCGATGACGACACGCCTAGCACTTATGCTCGCTACGCCGTGCGGCCTCCGATGCTCGACCGCATGAACGATTGTTTGGTGTGCCATGATTTTGGCAGTGCTCACCCGGCCGGATGGAACGTGCTGATGTTGGACGGATCGGTAAAGATGGCGACGTTCAGCATCGATCTTCAAATTCACAAAGCCAACGCATCGATCCAAGGCCACGAGGTTCCCGAAACGTTTTAAGAAGTGGTCGTAACGCGGTAGCGAAACTCACGTGTGACTACGGACGATAACCAAAGAAACGCCGCTCTTTGATCATTGCGGCGACGTGTTCGGAAACCATCGTTTCCCATGTCGGATCCTTGGCCTCGATCTTCTTCAACACATCGCGTGAGAAGATTGACAGATAGGCATCATTGAAACTACTCAACTGTTCAATGCACCCTCGTTCGACAAGGTACTCGTACAGTTTACGAAGATTTGGGGCGACTTCGAGATTCTGGACCGCGGTAAAGTCACCGGTTTCCGGATCGACAAACGGATAGATATACAGCTTTAAATCGCTCTTGAACAATCGACCAAACGATTCGAGCACCCCGCCCTGCAGTTCGGTGTAATACTTTTCATTAAACAGTTCCCGCAGGCTCGAGGCTCCCATCGTGATCCCGATCCGATTCCGGCTAAAGCGAGCCAAGTAGGCGGCTAGCCGGTAGTATTCGAAGTAATCCGAAATCATGACCATCATACCTTCGGCGGCCAGCAATTCGATTCGCGCGATGAAATCAGAATAATCCAGTGCACCGTCGGTCAACAGATTTTTCAGCGTCATTTCGGTCAGCTGAACGATCTCGCCAGCATCGTCTCCGAGCTCGGCGGAAAATTGTTCGCGAGCACAGCGAAGCATGTCGATGTTGACGTGGGTGACCGGACGAAAGCTTCCTCGTTCGACAAGAATCGGCTTCTTGTAAAGCACTTCGGATGGTTGCAGGACCGTTCCATCGGCCGCAAACATTGCCGCATTACTCAACTCGAGCTCGACTAACTTCATGCTCATCACGCGGTTGTCAACTTGACGAAACGCGATCCCCGAAAACTCGATCATGTCGATCTCGATACGATCGACGGTCAAATTATCCAGCAGCGATCGGACAAATTGGTCAGGATCATGTTTTAGAAAGCAGGCGGCATAGACGAGATTGACTCCGACCACGCCGAGTGCTTCCTGTTGTTGCGAATTTTCTCCGTCGAGCATCCGCACATGAATGATCACTTGGCTGGGTTCATCGCCAGGCACAGCTTGCAGTTTGACGCCCATCCAGCCATGACACTCGTTGGTGCCTTTGAAATTGCGGGCCGAGACGGTATCGGCAAACACAAAAAACGCAGTCGTATCGCCGCGAGTGGGTCCAAGCTTGTCGAGCGTTTGCTCGAATTCGTAATCCAACATACTTTGCAAACGAGGACGACAAACATAGCGATCGCAAGTGCCATAAAAAGCATCGCTGATTGCCATGTCATAGGCCGAAATACTTTTGGCGATTGTCCCGGCGGCTCCGCCGACACGAAAGAACCACCGCACCACCTCTTGCCCCGCCCCGATCTCGGCAAACGTGCCATAACGCTGCGAATCAAGATTCGTTCGCAGCGCCTTGCCTCGGGTGTCGAGCAGATCGGCTTGGTCCAGTTCACTCATGCTGCGACTTCCTCAAAGCTTCTTGAGTTTCCCGTAGCGAGCGTTCCAGGTTGATGATCCGTTCGCCCGCTCTCAGCCGGACATGCAGCTCGTCGTGATTGAACGGCTTGCTAATGAAATCATCCGCTCCCGACTCCATGCCTTCGACCAAGTCCCCCTTCTTGGACTTTGCCGTTAACAACAGCGCGTAGACATAAGCGTGATCCCGCGCCGCGCGAATCCGGCGGATCAAGTCAGGACCATCGATCCCGGGCATCATCCAATCGCAAATCACCAGCGAAAAGTCGTCGTTCTGGAAACATTGCCACGCTTCGCTACCATCCTTGGCGACCGTCACTTCATACTCCCATTTCTCGAGATAGCTCTGCAGCAACCGTCGAGAAACAGGATCATCGTCGGCAATCAAGATTTTCATCGCACGCTCCATGGCTCGTCGCCCTTGAAGGTTAATCCCGTGTTCTGTCCCTAAATCGCCAATCCCTAAAACCTGCACTCCAGCTTAAATTCTAACATCCGATGTTGATCAAGGGGTGTAGAATGACAGGCCGGAAGTCCTCTTTGTCGGAGTTCGTTTTTTTTCAGGAGGACCGTAAGAGTCGACGCCCATGGAACTTGAAATCCTTGTCTTTCAATGCGAACAACGCCACTTTGGCGTTGAAACTCACTTTGTTCGTGAAGTGCTGCGAGCCGTCTCGCTCACGCCCGTCCCCAAAGCGCCCGATGGGGTGATGGGCTTGGTCAATCTACGCGGACATGTGATGCCCGTTCTCGATACGAAACAACTGCTGGGACTTGGCAACGCTAAGATTCGCACGACCGATCATTTGATTGTGATGAGAGTTGGATGCTGCGAAATCGCTTGGCACGTCGACCACGCCGTCGACCTAATACGAGTCCGCAGCGACGACAACACTGGCGGCAACACAGCGGACAGCGAAACCACAGCGGAGGGCGACCATGCCCGATCGGAAACGAGCCCTTCTCCCCGCTTTTTGCGAACGGTCGCCAAAACGCAGCTGGGCGTCGTTCAAGTACTTGATCCGACGAGGCTGTATTCTGAGAACGCCATGAAAGACGTGCTGGAACTCGCGGCATCGGTCGTCGCTACCGAATACACCTCGTGATGGAGCCCGCGAGGTGAACGACAGCGAACTGAGCCATGTCCTTACCGTTATCCAGCAGCGTACCGGCATTTCGTTTCGCAGTGACCAAACACAATCGATCCAGCGCACCTTATTGCTACTGATGCAACGTCTCGGAATCACAACTTCCGCAGCGTTTGTTGCCGCGATACAGAGGGACCCTCAGGTATACAACGAATTGGTCGATGAGATCACGGTGGGCGAGACCTACTTTTTCCGTGAGCCCAAGCAATTCGATTTCATCCGCCATCGAATTATTCCCGAACTCCGTTCACGTCGCGGCGATTCCACGATTCTGAGAGCATGGTCTGCGGCGTGCGCCTCCGGCGAAGAAGCCTATTCCCTTGCGATTCTGTGTCAACAAGAGTCGCAGCAACTGGATGTATTGGGCACCGATCTGTCGATCCAATCGATCGCCAAAGCGCGGCGAGCATCTTATCGGGATTGGTCCTTTCGTGGCGGTGCGATGTCACAGGTCGCAAAATATTTGGTGCAAACGCATTCCGCGAAGCACGACCAACGTTATGAATTAAGTAAACAGGTTCGCAGGCATGTTCGCTTTCAATTGCTAAACCTGGCATCGGATAACTATCCGAATCGCAGTGCCGGAATCGGAAACTTTGACCTAATTTTGTGCCGCAATGTGTTGATCTATTTTCAACGCGAAACCATTGATGCAATTGCACGCCGGTTGTATGAGTGTTTGGTTCCCGGTGGTTGGTTGATCACAGCTTCGGGAGACCCTTCGCTAATTCACTCCAGCGACTTCGCCGCGATTACCACGCAATATGGCACGTTCTACCAACGCAGCAACCCCAATGCGACGAGACAAAACGCAGCGGCAGGGGTGACGAAATCCAAGACAGAAATTAAGCCGAAATCGGATGTTTCGAGGCCCATCAACTCCCCCCGCTCAGCCAAGGCGAAATCGTTGCCACCGGCTGCGGAACCGGCCAAATCAGTGGTCCCCTCGCCTCGGCAGTCCCCGTCGCAGATGCCTCTCCATTCACGCGTGATGGCAGAGGCTCGCGAGGCGCTTGCCGCCGGCGATTACGCAGCGGCGGTTCGTTTAACCGAGAATCAACGTCAGCACCCTGACGCCTGCGTGATTCATATTCGCGGCCAAGCTCATCTGAACGCCGCAGCGGCACTTCGATCGTGTAGCGAAGCGGTTGCGAACCATCCGCTCGCGACGGAATTGCATTATTTGCGTGCCCGATTGCTGATGGATGCCAACCAACTTGACGAAGCCGCACGTGCGATTGGGCGGGCCTTGTTTTTGGACCGAAGTGACGTGATGTCCCAATTTTTAGCTGGCTCGATCCAATTCAGGCGAGGACAATGGAAGATTGCCTATCGTCATTTCGAGACTGCGCTGAAATTGTGTAACCAACAAGATCCTCAGACTTTGATCCCCTTTTCTAAACAGGACACAGCGGCGGTGACTGCGGCGGCAGCCGAATCGCAGATGACAAAAATCCGAGCTCTGCTTGCGAAAACACCATGATTGCAGCTGACAATAAACTCACCAAAGTATTTGATTGGGATGATGCCAAACGTCGTCTCGAAGAAGCTGGCAAAACGCTGCTTGATACCGACAGTCTGACCCCGGAACAATCTGCTCAAGTCCTGGACGAGCGCGCCCGCCAACTTGCCCGCGTTCCAGACCAAACGCTTGACAACCGCGAAGTCCTTGAAGTGGTGCGATTTCGTATCGGCAGCGAAGAGTTTGCGATTGGCTCGGAATACGTGCTCGAGTTGACCCGCCCCAATGCGATCACTCCGATTCCTCAACTCGAGCCCCACTTTGTGGGCGTCACGAATCTTCGCGGCGAAGTCACGACGGTGATCGACTTGGGAAAACTGCTTGGCATCTCCGCCGACGACGAACAAAAATTGCAGGTCCTGGTGCTAGGTCGCGACCGACCTGAATTTGCGATTCGAGTCAGCGGCATCGAGCATGTGGTGGCACTGCGTCGCGATGAACTGATGGAACCGATGGGGGTGGCGGGTTGTTATCGCGACTTAATGCTGGGGTGCAGTAAAGAGGGGTTACTCGTGCTCAATGGCGAAGCCCTGCTGGGATGCGAAGATTTGTATGTAGACCAAAGTGAGTGACGCGTTCGCTCGGCAACCTTAGAGGCATCGGCATGACATTGGTAGAACACATTCGCAAACTTTCGCTGCGGTGGCAGATCTCCGTCTTGCTGGGGATTGCGATTCTCATTTCGCTTTTAGCGCTGGGAACATTGGCGTTCCAAAAGAGTCGCGAGATTGTCACCGAAATGACACTCGAAAAGATGGTCGCGCAAACCAACGAGATCGCCAGCAACCTGGAGAGCACGTTGGCGCGTTCGCGTGCGGATACCCTCGCGATCCCAAGTTATCCGCCGATCCCTGGCATCATCCGCTGCTGGGACAACGAACAAAACCCAGGCCAAGATCCGGTGCAAACGGGATCGAATGTTCAAATTTGGATGGAACGACTCGCACAAATCATCACCACCGAAATGCGTGCTTATGGCGAGCGGATTGAGTCGGCATTTTACGACGCCGAGGGCCGTGGCGTGATGCGTGTGGTATCGCGACGGGGCGACTACGAATTGGAAACCGAACAAATCCCCAATATCGCTCAAGCACCTTACTTTTTGAAAACACGCGAACTCAGCAGTGGCAACACCTATGTTTCGCCGCTGCAATTGAACCCCCGAGGCAACGCGACCATCCATGTCTGCACCCCGGTGTTCAGCAAGTCGAGCGAAGAAACGCTCGCCGAGTTCCGTGGCATTTTTGTGATCACACTCGCAGGCGACATTTTGTTCAATAACGCAGTACAGACGCTGGCAGGAGATCGCGCGAGTCAAGAACAGGTCATCGAAATTGTCGATAACACGATGCAGTTCCTGTATTGCAGTAGCAATAGCGATGCGACTGCGATGAGCAACGATCGGTTTGATGTACTGCGTCCGGTGCGTGCCGAACGTTTACTGAGAAACGACCTGGATGGCACGCATTATGGCAAAAACGCCAAAGCGATTTATGTTCAGGGAGCGGATCGTCCCGATGGCAAATCGATGCTCGGCACGTTTACCCGAGTCTTCTACGACCCCAGCGATCGCACTCGATTCTGGGGGGTCACTACCAGCGAATATGGCGAGTCGGCGCTGCAAAGTGTCACGGATTTACGGAATCGGTTCTTATTAACAGGAACCTTGATCATGCTCGGTGTCTTGACGGCAAGCTACTTTTTCGCTGGACGTTTAGCAGCCCCGCTGGCCACGCTCAGCCGTACCGCCGACGAGATCGCGGGCGGTCAAATCGACAAACCCATGCCACAGATCCATGGGGCGGGCGAGGTGATCCAACTGAACACCTCTTTTCGCGAAATGACCCAAGCACTACGCAGCCATATTGCCGAAGCCAAAGACCAAAAATCGAGAACGCAAGCGACCATCGACTCGACCGCCGACGCCATCATCTCGCTCAACGGCGAAGGCACGATTTTGTCGTGTAACAGTGCCACGCGAGAGATGTTTGGGTACAGCGAGGACCAGCTCGTCGGGCAAAACGCCTCGCTTTTGTCACGCGCGCTGTGTAACGATGCATCGCATCAACCATCGCACCATCTTGCGCCGGGCGAAGTACGCAGACTAGGGGCCGGTTCCGAAGTGACAGGACGACATCGCGACGGATCCGAAATCCCATTATTGATGCGAGTCGTGGCGATGAACTACGCGGGCGATGAAATTATTATCGCAACGCTGCAAGACATCGCAGAACGCAAACGCAACGAACTGGAACGCGGGAAGCTGTTTAATGCCATTCGAGATGCGGTGCAGCGGCTTGCCACCGCGACTCAAGAAATCTTGGCCACGACCAGCCAACAAGCTGCGGGGGCACAGGAACAGGCCGCGACGGTTTCCGAAGTGGTCGCCACCGCCGAAGAGATTGCCCAAACAGCGGCCCAAGCCGCCCAACGTGCTGACGAAGTCGCGCAGGCCGCTCGCCACACCGACGAAGTGGGCAACGAAGGACGAATGGCGATCGAAGGTTCCGTCACCGCCATGGAAGAGGTTAAACGACAAGTCGAGTCGATCGCTGAAAACATGCTGTCACTCGCGGAACGGGCCCAAGCGATCGGCGAAATCATCGCCACCGTGAACGACATCGCCGAACAAACCAATGTGCTCGCACTGAACGCTGCCGTCGAAGCCTCGCGTGCCGGCGAACATGGAAAAGGCTTCGCCGTCGTCGCGGCCGAAGTCAAATCGTTGGCAGAACAATCCAAACGTGCCACCGCACAAATACGCTCGATTTTGAGCGAGATCCAAGCGGCAACCAATGCCGCCGTGCTGTCGACCGAACATGGCACGCACACCGTCAGCCAAGC